>Ga0180015_1000040_pt1 | contig 38687 bp, 33 predicted proteins | sample KR13_S2_MetaG_FD_116508 | JGI IMG/M metagenome (GOLD analysis project Ga0180015, IMG submission 116508) | Groundwater microbial communities from the Olkiluoto Island deep subsurface site, Finland - KR13_S2_MetaG | ecosystem: Environmental > Aquatic > Deep subsurface > Groundwater | place...
GCGCGTAGCGAAGCTGATATGCATGGGGCTGGCTTTGTTCGATATACTCCTGGGCGGACTCACCGTGCTCAAGCCTCGGTGGATGATGAGGATACTGACACCAGGCGAGGAGCCTGCCGGCGAGGCGCTCCTACGGAGATCGGGGACGACCTGGCTGTTTTTCGCGCTGGTACAGGCGTGGGCGGCGATGGACAACGAGAACCCCACGGCGCTGCGAGCGGTCTCCGTTTTGCGCCTTCAGGACGTCCCGACGGACCTGGTATGGCTCAGGTCCGGCTCAGGCTTCGGGTGGTTCGGTAAATTCTCGCTTATCCTCGCACCCACGTTCAACTTCGCGGTGGGGTGTTTCCTTGCGCAAGTGGCGCGGCGCATAGAGAAGAAAGAGGGAGCGGGTGAGCAGTACGGCGGCATGGCGCCTTGAGATAGAATTAGATAGCCAATACAACGACAGGAGAGATGGAGAGGTGTTGAAATGAAGAGCCTTCAGGTGGAGCAGGCGATGACCGCTGACCCGATTACCGTCTCGGCGGAGACATCGGTCACCGACGTGGCGAGGATCATGGTGGATAACGGAATCGGCGGCGTGCCGGTAGTTGACGATTCAGGAGAGATCCTGGGCATAGTAACCGAGAGCGATCTTATCGTTCACGACAGCGACGTGGAGTTCCCGTCGTTCGTCCACTTCCTCACCGGCTACGTGTTCGTCCCTGGAAGCCTGCACCGCTTCGAGGAGAAGTTTCGCAGGGCTGTGGCCAATACCGCGGGTCAGGTCATGACCGAGGACCCGATGACCGTCGAGGCGGACGATCCGGTTGAAGACGTGGCCACAATCATGTCGAAGAAGAAAATGAAGAGGTTTCCGGTGATGCGAGAGGGAAAACTGGTGGGGATTATCACCATGGCCGATATCGTGAGGCTCATCAGCGAGGACATACCGGTCGAAAGCCCCGATTACTAGCATGGATGGCCGGGGCCGATAACGTAGAATGGATACTGATTGATGGGTGGGGAGAAAGAAACCATCAGGCCGGTGGTTGCGACGGTCAACCTGGACAACATCCGGCATAACGTGGAGTTCCTGAAGGGACTGCTAACGCCGGAGTGCCTTTTCATGGCTGTGGTAAAGGCGAACGGCTACGGGCACGGGGACGCGGAGGTCTCCCGGGCGGCGCTTGACGGCGGTGCGGACCGCCTTGGGGTCGCGTTGGTGGAGGAGGGTATCCGGTTGCGGCGGGCGGGGTTCGACTGCCCGATTCATCTCCTGTTCGAGCCGCCTCCCGGAGCGGCGGCGGCGGTACTCGAGAACGACCTCATAGCCACGGTATACACCGACCGGATGGCGAGAGCCCTCTCTGAGGAGGCGGCCAACCGGGGCGTGAACTCCCGGGTCCATATAAAGGTGGATACCGGGATGCACAGGGTAGGCATCTACCCGGATGAGGTCGCGGAGTTCGCCGGGCTGCTGGGGGGACTTCCCGGCATCGAGGTGGAAGGGATATATACCCACTTCGCGGTGGCGGACAGGGTTGGCCACCCGTTTACCGAGGTGCAGATGGACCGGTTTGAGGAGGCCGCCGCGGTGGCGGAAGAGGTCCTCGGCAAGCCGCTCGTGAAACATGCCGCGAACAGCGCGGCGGTCCTGTCATCTCCCCGGAGTTCCTGCGACATGGTAAGGGTGGGGATAGCCATGCTGGGCATGCTTCCCTCAGAGGAGTTCGCCGGCGATGAGCATCTGCGCCCGGCGCTGTCGCTCACCGGTGAGGTCGCGTTTGTAAAGCGCGTACCGGCCGGCGAGGGGATAAGTTATGGCCTGCGGTACGCGCCTGAGCGAGACACATGCATAGCTGTTCTCCCGCTGGGGTACGCGGATGGGTTCTCACGCCTGCTTTCCGGCAACGCGGAGGTGCTTATCGGCGGAAAGCGCAGGCCGGTGGTGGGCACCGTGTGCATGGACCTGATAATGGTCGACCTGGGGGAGGAACCGGTGGAGCCGGGTACGCCGTTTACGGTCATTGGGGCTGAAGGGGGCAAGGAGATCACCGCCGACGAGATCGCGGAAAGGCTGGGAACCATAAACTACGAGGTTACATGCATGATTAGCCCGCGGGTGCCGCGGGTGTACGTCCAGGAAGAAGAAGGGGGAGTCGAAAGATGAAAGAGTGCCCTCAATGCGGCGCGATCCACAACGGTCACCGTTGGATACCGGAACCGGACGAGAAGGTATCTTCAAGACTCGCCGGAAAAACGGTGAAGAAAAGCACCTGCCCCGGGTGCCGGCGAATGGAGAAAGGGCAGGTGGAGGGCGTGGTGACGCTCAAGGGGAATTTCCTCGCCAGGCACCGGGAAGAGATTAAAAACGTGATAAAGCGGGTGGAGAAGAACAGGCACGGCAGGAACGTTACGTCACAGATCCTCCGCTCGAGCGAGGAGAACGGCGAGATAATCATCGAAACGTGCGACGAGCACCTGGCCGAGAGGATAGGAAAAGAACTCCATAAGGCGTTCAAAGGCGATCTCGATATGAAATGGCAGGAGAAGGACACGTTCGTGAGGGTCCTGTGGCAACGGGATTGAACCGGACTCTGGAAAGGTTGGCGGCCCAGTCGTTGGCCGCCGACGGGAGGTGAATGATTGTGCTTGGTACGATCAAGGTAGGGCACTCCTCTGATCCCGAGGCACTCACCGGTTGTACCGTCTTCCTTCCGCCCGAGGGGACGGTCGCTTCCTGCGAGGTCCGGGGCGGGGCGCCGGGAACCCGAGAGACCCAACTGCTCAGGCCCATGTTTACCGTGTCCGGCGTCAACGCGATCCTGCTTGCCGGGGGAAGCGCCTTCGGGCTTGGAGCCGCCGCCGGCGTCGTGAGGTTTCTGGAAGAGAGAAGTGTTGGTTTCCTCACCCCCGGTGGACCGGTGCCCATAGTCAGCGCAGCGGTGATCTTCGATCTGGACATTGGAGACAAGACGGTCCGCCCCGACGAGGAGATGGCCTACCGGGCGTGCCTCGAGGCCTCCGTTGACGAGGAGGCGCAGGGAAGCGTTGGTGTGGGGATGGGCGCCAGCGTGGGGAACGTGGCGGGCCGCCGCATGTCCACCCGCGGGGGCTTCGGCCTGGACCGTTTTCACGGCGAATCCCTCAAGGTGGAGGTGGCGGCGGTGGTGAACAGCTTTGGAGACGTGGTCGGCGAGGACGGTTCGGTGATTGCCGGATTCCGCGACGCGGACGGGGGGTTCGCGGGGGCCGAAGCGTTTATCGCGGGTGTCGCCGGGGTTGCCGGGTCCTCACGCGAGAACACGACACTGGTAGTGGTGACCACCAACGCCCAAATCGACGTGGTGGGGTGCGCGCGACTGGCCCTTCAGGGCCACAATGGCATCGCCAGGGCGATAAGGCCGTCGCACACCAGGTACGACGGCGATACCGTGTTCGTGCTTGCCACCGGCGAGGTGGAAGCCCCCCAGGACGCGGTGGAGGCGCTTGCCGCGAAAGGCACGGCGGGGGCCATCAGGTCGGCGGTGATGAGCGCCGAGGCCGGGGGAGGACTGCCGGGTGCCTGTGATATACTTCGCGCGTAGCGCGGCGTCGGGGAGGTTGTGACGATGCCTATATACGAGTATCGCTGTAAGGGCTGCGGGAAACGATTTGAAAAGTTGGTCCGCGGAAGCGATGATGTCAGTTGTCCCCACTGCGGCCGCGGTGAGCCTGAAAAGATGTTCAGCACGTTCGGGTTCAAGTCATCCGGTGGCTTCACATCCAGTACCGGTGGCTCGTGTGGTACTTGCTCAACGACGACATGCAACGGTTGTAGTAAATGATGACAGCCGATTGGCGGTGTGAGTGAGGAATGGCGAAAACGCTCGAGGAATTGAGGGAAGAGCTTGGTGAGTGCACCCGGTGCTCGCTTTGCCGGGGCCGCAACAACATCGTTTTTGGTGATGGGAATCCTGATGCCCAGCTTATGTTTGTCGGAGAGGCGCCGGGGCGCGCCGAGGACGCGCAGGGGTTGCCGTTCGTGGGGCCCGCGGGCAAGCTCCTGGACCGGCTTCTGGAAGATATCGGGCTGAAACGCGGGGACACTTACATTGCCAACGTGATAAAGTGCCGCCCTCCGGGCAACAGGGATCCGCTACCGGAAGAAACGGAAGCGTGCAGCCCGTTTCTTCAGGAGCAGACAGAGATCATACGTCCCAGGATACTCTGCGCCCTGGGCCGGGTGGCCGCGGGCTTTATGATGGGAAAGAGCGTACAGATAACCAGGATTCACGGTCAGCGGTTCGAAGGCGCCGGGTATTTCCTGGTCCCGGTACTGCATCCAGCCGCGGCGCTCAGGGCGGCTTCCAACATGGATCTCATAAGGCAGGACTTCAAGAGCCTCGAGGCGTATCTCGCGGAAGATGATTCACCGCCCGAGCCGCCCGCGGAGGAACCGGAGCAGATGGGCCTTTTCTAGAGGGCACCCCAGGGAGATGACTTGGAGGTTCTCAGTAACTCGGGCGAAGACACATTGCGGCTGGGAGACGCGATAGGAAGGGTTCTCACCCCGGGTGACGTGGTATGCCTGGAGGAGGAACTCGGGACCGGCAAGACGGTCGTGGCGCGCGGTATCGCCAGAGGAAGAGGCCACCGGGGAGTGGTTCCCAGCCCAACGTTTCTGATAATACACCTGTACCAGTCGGTAGGCTTTTGTCACGTCGACGCATTCAGGCTCGGAAGCCCGGAGGAGCTCATTGACGCAGGGATTGAGGAGTATCTCGACGGGGATTGGATATGCGCGGTGGAGTGGGCGGGAAGGGTCCGGGCGGCGTTACCGTCCGGGGCGTTGACGGTGCGGCTGGAGTTCGCCGAGGACGAAAATCGACGGCGAATCACCCTGGGGGGCGGCGGTGAGTGGAAGAAAAGGCTGGAGTTCGTCAGAACGGAGTTCGAGCGCGATGCGGGATAGCATCCACGCGGAGTGGAGAAATCATAGAGCACCGGTGGTAGTGGGGTGGGACACCTGTACGGCGAGGGGGGTCCTGACGGTGGGCTCGGGCGGCGTGGTGTTGTCGGAAACGTACTTCAAGACGGAAAAAGGGCACACCGGCTGGTTGATGCCGCTGGTAAAGATGACGTTTGACAGGGCGGGCATAGCACCGGGTGACATCGACTACATCGCCGCCGGTACCGGGCCGGGAACTTTCACGGGGGTCAAGGTGGGACTCGCCACCGCGAAGGCGATGGCGATGGCGTGCGGGGTACCGTTGGTGGGCGTTCCAACGCTGGATATCCTGGCGGCCGGCGCTACCCCCGGCGTGGACCTGGTCCTGTCAACGGTGGACGCGAGAAGGGGCATGCTGTATGCGGCGGTGTACCGAACCGGCGAGGGGGTGCCGGAGAGGGTTTCCGAGTACTTGTGTGAAACGCCGGATCGAGTGGTTGAGGTGGCACGGTCGCTGGGGTATCGCACCGTGGAAGTGGTGGGGGAGGCCCCGGCCTCGCTGGTGAAGCTCCTGGAGGATGGTGGGGAGCTTACGGTTGCCGAGGACCGGTTTCCGAACGGGCACGGGATAATCGCCGTTTCCGACCGGTTGATATCGCGGGGACGGGTGGGCGACGCGGCCTCGGTTGCTCCTATCTACCTGAAGAAGCCCACGTAAGTAAGTGCCCCGTTCCATAGATACGGTTAAGCACTGAGAGCGTCGAAGCGCCGCTCCGGCAAGGCGCGCGACCGAGTCGTACTCTTGGAGTACGTCGAGGGAGCGGAACGCAGCCGGTGTGGATGCAGCGGCGTTCGAATGCCAGCGTATTTATGGTGCGGGGTACTATAGCAGTCTGGAGGCAATGTTGCCGGATGAGCTTGAGATAAGGGAAATGCTAGCGGGCGATATCGAGGCCGTCATGGGTATCGAGAGAGAGGTGTTCCCGTTTCCGTGGACGCCGGAGTTCTTCGAGTGTGAGTTGAGGCGAGGTGAGATCACCATGTACCTGGTGGCGCTCGCAGGGGGGCGGTTGCTGGGCTTCATCGGCGCCCATCTGATTGGTGATGAGATACATGTCACCAACATGGCGGTGGCCCTCGACTTCAGGCGACGCGGCCTGGGGTCGGCGCTGCTCATGGAGTGTGTTCAACTGGGCCTGAAGAAAGGCGCGAGGTGGTTGACCCTGGAGGTAAGGGAAACCAATCGGGACGCGCGGGAGTTCTACCGGTTCTTCGGTTTCCGGGAGTTAGGGCTGCGCAGGGGTTACTACTCCGACAGCGGAGAGGACGCGGTGATAATGGCGGCGGGAGACATTCGCGAGGGCCTGTTCCGGGAGTTACCGGCACGCGGGGACAAGCCGCCGGACGGTGGGGAAGGTGATGGCTGATGCTTGTCCTCGGGATAGAGACGTCCTGCGACGAGAGCGCGGCGGCCATGGTCGAGGATGGGTGCGAGATGCTCTCCAACGTGGTGGCTTCCCAGGTCGATCTTCACCGGAAGTACGGCGGGGTGGTTCCGGAGATAGCGGCCCGGGCGCACGTGGACCAGATAATACCCGTTCTGGAAGAGGCAGTGGTGGGCGAAGCCCGCCCCGACCTGGTGGCGGTGACCGTTGGGCCGGGATTGGTGGGTTCGCTCCTGGTGGGTGTTTCCGCGGCGAAAGGTCTCTCGTGGTCGTGGGGGATACCCATGGTTGCGGTGAACCACGTGGAGGCGCACGCTTACGCCCCGGTCCTGGAAGGGCGGTTACCACAGTACCCGTTTCTGGCGCTGGTGGTCTCCGGGGGGCATACGTTGCTGGCGGAGGTCGGTGGCCTTGACGAGATGGAGATACTGGGCCAAACGCTGGACGACGCGCTCGGCGAGGCGTACGACAAGGTGGCCAGGCACCTGGGGCTGGGATATCCGGGAGGCCCGGTCATTGACGAGATCGCACCTGCGGGGGACCCGGCGGCGTGTGCCTTCCCACGTCCGATGATGGGAAGCGGCGATTACAACTTCAGCTTGAGTGGTTTAAAGACCGCGGTAATACGGTTCATGGAAGACTCGGAAAGGAGGGACGCTGTTCGGCCGGTGGAGGACATTGCCGCCTCGTTTCAGGCAGCGGCGCTGGAGGTGGTGGTCCGGAAGACGGTCCGGGCGGCCCGAGACTGTGGCCTGACCGATGTCGTGATGGGTGGTGGTGTGGCCTGCAACCGGGCACTGCGGCTCATGTTGGGGGAGGCGTGTGAGGAGGAAGGCCTGAGGCTTGTATGCCCGTCGCCGTCACTGTGCACTGACAACGCCGCCATGATAGCCGCGCTGGGATACCTGCGATATCAGGCGGGGCACCGGGCGGGGCTGGACGTTGACGTCTATCCCAACCTGAAGTTGGGGGGAGTGCCCCGGACTGTTGCATAATGACGCAATGGTGCCTGGCACCAGTGCGTCATTCTCGCCCCGATATCTGGTATAGTAGGCGCGGTGGCAATTCGAGAATGCTGGTGACCGGAAGGGGTTCTCCGGGGAGCAAATGAAAAAATATATTCTCGCGATTGACCAGGGGACGACAGGTACGACAGCGATGGTGTTCGACCACGCGGGTGTGGTGTTATCCAAGGTCGGCCAGGAGTTCACCCAGTACTTTCCCGCCGGCGGATGGGTGGAGCACGACCCCGAGGAGATATGGCAGAGCACGGTGTTCACGGTCAGCAAGGCCCTGAGCGATGCCGGTGTGAACGCCGGCGAGCTGGCCGCACTGGGGATAACAAATCAACGAGAGACCGCGGTGTTCTGGCGCAAGGGGACGGTAGAGCCGGTGGGCAGGGCGATAGTGTGGCAGTGCAGGCGCTCGGCCCCCATCTGCGAGCGCCTCAAGAAGCGAGGCCTGGAGGGTGAGTTCCGCGAGCGGACGGGTCTGGTGCTCGACCCGTACTTCAGCGGCACCAAGATAACCTGGGTGATGGAGAACGAGCCGGAGATCGCCCGGCTGGCGGAGGCCGGCGAGATATCGTTCGGGACCATCGATTCCTGGCTGCTCGCGAAGCTGACCGGGGGGAGAGTGCACGCGACGGATTACTCCAACGCCTCTCGTACGCTCATGTTCAACATACGGGACCTGGAGTGGGACGACCGGCTGTTAGACTACCTGGGCGTTCCCGCGGGGATGCTTCCACAGGTCCTGCCCTCGAGCTGCCTGTTTGGCGAGACCGATCCCGACTGCTTCCTCGGCGCCTCGGTTCCGATCGGGGGAATCGCGGGGGACCAGCAGGCCGCCCTGTTCGGCCAGGCCTGTTACCATCGTGGGATGACCAAGAACACGTACGGCACCGGGAGTTTTGTCCTCATGAACACAGGCCCCGAAGCGGTAACCTCGAGTACGGGGATGCTGACCACGGTAGCGTGGGGGTACGGCGGGGAGGTCACCTATGCGCTGGAGGGCTCGATCTTCATAACCGGCGCCGCGATCCAGTGGCTCCGCGACGGACTGGGGATAATCGGCGACGCCTCGGAAACGGGACCGCTGGCCCGGAAGACGCCCGATACCGGTGGGGTATTCATGGTGCCGGCGTTCGTTGGGCTCGGGGCGCCGTATTGGGACCCGTACGCACGTGGTGCTATACTTGGGATTACGCGGGGCACGTCGAGGGAGCAGATAATCCGTGCGGCTGTCGAGGCAATGGCGTACCAGACGCGTGATGTCATGGACGCCATGAGATCGGACTCGGGGATAGACGTAGCATCGCTGAGGGTCGACGGAGGCGCCTCGGTAATGGATGTACTTCTTCAGTTCCAGGCCGACCTGCTGGGGGTTGAGGTGCAGAGGCCGGCGGTTTCAGAGACCACGGCGCTCGGCGCCGCGTTTCTGGCCGGGCTCTCGGCGGGGTACTGGAAGGACCTGGACGAGATAGAGAGGATCTGGCGGGTTGACAGGAAGTTCAGCCCGTCGGCCGACAAGGAACTGATGGATAGCAAGTACGAGCAGTGGAAGAAAGCGGTGCGAAGGGCCTGTTCCTGGGAGGAGCGGGTTTCAGAGAACGGGGACGTAGTAGTTGAACGATAAGTATGACGTCGTAGTGGCAGGGGCCGGGTGCGCCGGCACGGTGTTCAGCACCAGGCTGGCGGCCAGAGGCTTTCGCGTCCTGCTGATAGAAAGGAAGCGTGAGGAGGAACTGGGGCCGGACTCCCTGGACCTCGTGGACAGTGAAGCGTTCGAGTTCTCGGGTGTCGGACTTCCCATGCCGCCGGAGGCGTGTTCGCAGATTCGCCGGATGGAAGTGGTGAGCCCCGATGCCGCGACACGCTTTAACCTTGACCGGTTCCCTTATCGAGTGGTCGACAGGCGGCTACTGGCAAGGCGGCTGATGGAAGGCGCCCTGGAGGCGGGGGTGGAGGTCAAGACCCAGTGCATCGTGGGGGGCGCTGAAATAGATAATGGCTTCGTGGTTTCGGTCCAGACGGACAGGGGGAACTTCCCCTGCCGGCTGGCGGTGGGTGCCAGCGGCCTGGAACGGGTGATCTGCAGGGACATTCCCGGGGGAATGGGCATCCCTCGGCGGCTGCGCAACAGCGATTACATATCGATATACAGGGAGACACGGGATATCATACCCGGGGCCCTGGCAAACGGAATGGAGCCGGGACTGTTCAAGTATTACATCGGGAGGTATGGGGGCTATAGCTGGGTTTACCCGGACGAGGACGGTACGGTGGATATCGGCACCGGGGTCCAGGACATTCCCGGCGCGCCGGACCCGCGGGAGATCGTGCTCGGCTACATCAGGTCCAACCCATCGGTTGGCGAGAAGGTCCTCCACCGCGCGGGTGGGCGCATGCCGACAAGGAGGCCACTCAACACGATGGTGACCTCGGGCTTCATAGTGATAGGCGACGCGGCGTGCCAATCTACGCCGTTTATCAGCAGGGGGGTAGGCGGCGCAATGGAAGGGGCCTACCTGGCGGCTGACGCGGCGGCGTTTGCCCTTGAGGCCGGCGACGTGAGTATCCGCGGGCTCTGGTCGTACAACTATGAGTACATCCGTGAGCGTGGCGCGCACATGGCGGCGCTTGATTGCCTGAGGATCTTTCTACAGAACATCCCCGAGAAGGAGTTCTCCTGGAGCATGGCCAAGGGGCTGATAGGCAAGCAGGAGATCTCGAGCGCCCTCATGGGCCGTTTCGAGATGCCCACCGCACAGTCCAGGATGAAGAGCATCATAAAGGGTTTGAGGAGCGTCCCGATGACGGTCAGGTTCGAGAACGCCCTGAAGCAGACCCAGAAGGTGCTGGAACTATACTGCCAGTATCCCAGGGAATACGATCCCCCGGAGTACGACGAGTGGGCGAGAAAGGCCGATTACCTGTTCGAGGACGTGGAGAGGATATAGGCTGTAACGTACCTCGTGTTCTCCGGGCGGCACGGCTGGAAACGGCCGGTTATATTTTTATACACACTACTATTGATTTAAAATATCAAACACGTATAATACCGTCTTAGCACTCTCTATACTAGAGTGCTAATCTACCTTACGAAGGAGGGATGGGTATGGACTTGGAGCCGTTGGGCGACCGGGTGATAGTGGAGCCCGGAGAGGGAGAGGAGAAGACCGCCAGTGGTATCGTAATTCCTGATACCGCCAAGGAGAAGCCCCAGGAAGGCGAGGTTGTCGCGGTGGGGCCGGGGCGGTACGAGGATGGGGACCTGATACCCCTGGATGTTGAGCCCGGAGACACCGTTATCTACTCGAAGTACGGTGGCACCGAGGTCAAGGTGGCGGGCAAGGAGTATCTCATACTGAGTGAGAGGGACATACTTGCCAAGAAAAAGGCCAAGGCCAAGGCCAAGGCCAAGGCCAAGAAGAAGTAGCGAAAGGAGAGAAGTAAGTAATGGCAAAGATGCTGGAATATGACGAGGATGCAAGAAGGGCCCTCGAGGCCGGTGTAACGCAGCTGGCGAACGCCATCAGAGTTACGCTGGGTCCCAAGGGACGCAATGTTGTGCTGGAGAAGAAGTTCGGCTCTCCAACGATCACCAACGACGGCGTCACCATCGCCAGGGAGATCGAGTTGGAGGACCCCTACGAGAACATGGGCGCACAACTGGCCAGGGAAGTCGCAATCAAGACCAACGATGTAGCCGGTGACGGCACAACCACCGCCACGGTACTGGCGCACGCGATGATTAGGGAGGGCCTGAAAAACGTTGCCGCCGGCGCAAACCCGATGGCGATCCGTAGAGGGATCGACAATGCCGTGCAGCAGATAGTGGAAGACATCGAGAAGCGCTCACGCGAGGTTGAGACCAAGGAACAGATCACCAGGGTGGCCGCGATTTCGGCGGATTCGGATGAAGTAGGCGAGATAATCGCCGACGCGATGGAAAAGGTCGGCAAGGACGGGGTCATAACCGTCGAGGAGTCCCAGACCTTCGGGATGGAGTTCGACGTCGTCGAAGGGCTGCAGTTCGACAAGGGGTATCTCTCCCCGTACATGGTGACCGATACCGAGCGTATGGAGGCGGTGCTGGAAAGCTGCTACATCCTGATCGCCAACCAGAAGATATCCGCGGTAGCGGACATGCTTCCGATCCTGGAGAAGGTCATGCAGGCGGGCAAGACCCTCATGATAATCTCCGAGGACCTGGAGGGTGAGGCGCTGGCCACGCTGGTGGTCAACAAGATTCGCGGCACGTTTACCAGCGTCGCGGTAAAGGCCCCCGGCTTCGGAGACCGCAGGAAAGCGATGCTCGAAGATATCGCCATCGTCACCGGCGGCGAGGTGATCACCGAGGAGCTCGGGATGAAGCTCGAGAACATCACCCTGGACATGCTGGGTCAGGCGCGCCAGGTGAAGGTCAGCAAGGATAACACCATTATCGTCGAGGGCAAGGGTGACACCAGGGCGGTCGAGGGGCGAATCAAGCAGATACGTACCGAGATCGACAACAGCGACTCCGACTTCGACCGCGAGAAGCTCCAGGAGAGGCTTGCCAAGCTCTCCGGCGGCGTGGCGGTCATCAAGGTCGGGGCCGCCACCGAGGTGGAGCTCAAAGAGAAGAAGCACCGTATAGAGGACGCGCTTTCCGCTACCAAGGCGGCGGTGGAGGAGGGCATCGTCGCCGGCGGCGGTGTGGTGTTGCTCAACAGCGCGCAAGTGCTGAATGCGAAGAGGATGCCCGCTGAAGAGAAGCTCGGCGTGGAGATCGTGAGGAAGTCGCTGGTTGAGCCGCTCAAGCAGATAGCGACCAACGCCGGCCTGGAAGGCTCGGTAGTGGTAGAGAAGGTCAAAGAGCTGGATGAAAACGTTGGCCTGAACGCGCTCAACGGTGAGTACGTGGATATGTACGAGGCGGGCATCATAGATCCCGCCAAGGTGACGCGCTCGACGGTCCAGAACGCGGCCAGTATAGCGGCCCTGCTACTCACCACGGAGGTGCTGATAGTGGACAAGCCGGAGGCAGAGGGTGGCATGCCCGGTATGCCCCCCGGCGGCATGGGCGGCATGGGCGGCATGGGCATGTAGGCCGGCCGTCTGAAGAGAATGAAATGGAAGCGCCCGCTTTCGAGCGGGCGCTTCTTTTTTTAGAAATTCCCGGGATTCTGTTCTTTAGGGTGATGCTATGTGGTTAAATATGTAGCAATATCCGACGGGGATTTACACACGGAGGTTCGCTTGGAGGTCGAGGTTGGGATAGGAAAGAGCGGGCGAAGGGGCTACGGCCTCGATGATATAGCGATAGTGCCGTCCCGGAGGACCAGGGATCCCGAGGACATCGATACCAGCCTGCAGCTTGGCCCTTACGAGACGCGATCCCCTTTCCTTGCCTCGGCTATGGACAGCGTGGTGGACCCGGACATGGCGGTGGCGATAGGAAAGCAGGGCGGCGTGGGGGTCATTAACCTGGAGGGAATCCAGACCCGTTACCAGGACCCCGAGCCGATGCTGGAGAAGATAGCGTCGCTGCCCAAAGAACAGGCGACCAGGGGAATCCAGGAGATATATGCCGAAACCATCAAGCCGGAACTGATTGTCAAGCGAGTAAAGCAGATAAAGGAATCCGGGGTTGTGACCGCGGCCTCACTTACACCCCAGAATGTGGAGGAGTACTACGGTTACGCGATTGAGGCGGGCCTGGACATTATGGTGATACAGGGGACGGTGGTCAGCGCCGAGCACCGGAGCAGTTCACGGGAACCGCTCGATCTCTACAGTTTCATTGAAGGGCTGGAAGTGCCGGTGGTGGTAGGTGGTTGTGCCTCTTACCATACCGCCCTGCACTTGATGCGGACCGGCGCGGTGGGGGTCCTGATAGGCGTGGGCCCGGGCCACGCCTGCACAACCAGGGGCGTGCTTGGCATCGGGGTGCCCCAGGCCACCGCCCTGGCCGACGCCGCGGCAGGTCGCTCCCGGATCCTGGAGGAAACCGGCAGGTATGTGAATGTGATCGCCGATGGTGGTATCAGGACCGGGGGTGACATCGCGAAGTGCATCGCCTGCGGGGCGGACGCGGTGATGATAGGAGCCCCCATTGCCAGGTCGATAGGTGCGCCGGGACGGGGATTTCACTGGGGCATGGCCACTTTCCACCCCGAACTTCCCCGGGGCACACGGGTGGAAGTGGGGCAGGTGGCGACCCTGGAGGAGATCCTTCACGGGCCGGCGCATGAGAACGATGGCACATTGAACCTCTTTGGGGCCCTGAGGATGTCCATGGCAACCTGCGGGTACGCGACCATTAAGGAGTTTCAGCGCACGGAGATCATGGTCGCGCCGGCGCTCAAGACCGAGGGCAAGGTTATTCAGAGGAGCCAGGACGTCGGGATGGGCAAGTGACCGGTGTCATTATGTTGACGACGCAGCGGCGGTGCAGGGGATGACCGCACACGACCACTGTATCCTGGTAGTTGACTACGGGGCGCAGTACGCGCAGTTAATAGCCCGGAGGGTCCGCGAGTGCAAGGTCTATAGCCAGATAGTACCTCACACCCTGACGGTTGAACAACTCGAGAAGAAAAACCCCAGCGGCCTCATTCTTTCCGGGGGCCCCTCCAGCGTCTATGAGGAAGGGGCCCCCGGCTGCGACCCCCGGCTGTTCGAGCTGGGCATTCCCATACTCGGCATCTGTTACGGGATGCAGCTCATGGCCGATACGCTGGGCGGCCTGGTGGAGAGGACCGGCGGGAAGGAGTATGGGAAGACCGAACTGACGGTTGTCGACGAGGGGGTCCTGTTGGACGACCTGCCCCTGGAGCAGGTTGTGTGGATGAGCCATGGCGACAAGGTTACGGAGACACCACCCGGATTCAAGATGACATCCCATACGCCCGCCTCTCCGGTGGCGTCGATGGAGTCCAAGGAGAGGGGCCTGTACGGGGTCCAGTTCCACCCCGAGGTGGTTCATACACCGTGCGGCATCAGTATCCTCAAGAACTTCCTGTACCACGCCTGCGACTGTCTGCCCAGCTGGACGATGTCCTCGATCATCGAGGACTCGTTGGAGGAAATCCGCCGGCGGGTGGGTGGAGAGAGGATAATATGCGGTCTCTCCGGTGGGGTCGATTCGGCCACAGCGGCGGTGCTGGTGCACAAGGCGGTGGGAGATAAGCTTACCTGTGTCTTTGTCGACCATGGTCTGCTGCGTGCGGGGGAGGCCGAGGAGGTAGTGGAAACGTTCGGCCGTCACTTCGATATGAACCTCGTTCATGAGAACGCCAGGGAGCGCTTCCTGGCCGGGCTGGAGGGGGTGACCGATCCCGAGGTCAAGCGCAAGGTGATAGGGGAGGAGTTCATTCGGGTCTTCGAGGAGGTCGCCTTAAGGCTTGAGGACACCAGGTTCCTGGTGCAGGGAACACTGTACCCGGACATAATAGAGAGTGGGACCAGGGACGCGGCGAGGATAAAGTCCCACCATAACGTCGGAGGCCTCCCGGAAGACATGAAGTTTGAGCTGATAGAGCCGCTCCGATCCCTCTTCAAGGACGAGGTACGGGCGGTCGGCCAGGAGCTCGGACTGCCGGAGGAGATCGTCTGGCGCCAGCCGTTCCCGGGGCCGGGTCTGGCGGTGAGGATAATTGGGGAGGTCACCGATGAGCGCCTGGAGATCCTGCGCAACGCGGACAGTATTATCACCGAAGAGGTGAAGAGGGCCAACCTGTACCGGGAGATATGGCAGTCGTTCGCGGTGCTCCCATGCGTGAAGTCGGTAGGGGTGATGGGCGACGGAAGGACCTACGAGTACCCGGTGATCCTGCGGGCGGTTACCAGTGAGGACGCGATGACCGCCGACTGGGCACGGATTCCCTTCGATGTGCTGGAGCGGGTATCCAGCCGGATTGTTAACGAGGTTGAGGGAGTCAACCGGGTGGCCTATGACATCTCCAGCAAACCACCCAGCACCATCGAGTGGGAGTAACCGAGGTGTTCCCGCCCGGGCTGAGCGGCAACCCCCCTGGTAGCGCTTACCTGGACGACCTCAACCCTCCCCAGCGGGAGGCGGTTGAGTATCAAGACGGCCCCCTGCTGATCATCGCCGGCGCGGGGAGTGGCAAGACCCGTGTACTGACTTACCGCATCGCTCATCTTATTCATGAGCATGACGTGAGCCCGAGGAGCATATTGGCGCTCACTTTCACCAACAAGGCCGCGCAGGAGATGAAGCAACGGGTGGAGGGGCTCATCGGGACGTCCGCCGCCGGCATGATGCTGGCGACGTTCCACTCCGCCTGCGCCAGGATACTCCGCTCCGAGATAGCCCCTCTGGGTTACAGTTCCCGGTTTACCATCTACGACCAGGCAGACTCAATCCGCCTGGTCAAACAGTGCATGGAGGAGATGGGTTTCGGCCTCAAGAGCCACAACCCCAGGGCGATCAGGTCCGCTATCAGTAAAGCCAAGAACGAGATGATAGACGAGGAATCGTATGGGGACAAAGCAACAGATCTCCTGGAGGTCGTCACCGGCGACGTCTACAGGCGTTACCAGGAGCGGCTGACGGAGAGCGACGCACTCGATTTCGACGACCTTCTGCTGATGATGGTTCACCTGTTCGAGCTTTATCCGGATGTCCTTTCCCGGTACCGTGAGCGTTACCGGCATATCCTGGTCGACGAGTACCAGGACACAAACACCGTGCAGTACCGTATGATCAGACTGCTGGCCGAGAAGCACCGGCAGCTGTGCGTGGTGGGTGACGAAGACCAGGGCATCTACTCCTGGCGCGGCGCGGACATCCGAAACATCCTCGAGTTCGAAAAGGATTACCCCGACGCCATGGTGATAAAGCTCGAGCAGAACTACCGCAGCACACCCCAGATACTCGAGGCAGCCGGTGTGGTCGTCAGCAAGAACGCCGGTCGCAGAGAGAAGATACTGTGGACCGAAAACCCCTCGGGCGAGAAGATACTTCACCACAAGGCGAAAGACGAGCACGCCGAGGCCGATTTCGTCTGCGGCCAGATAGAGAAGCTGGCGGGTGGAGAGGCGGGGAGGCGCTACGACGCGGCGGTATTCTACAGGACCCACGCCCAGTCGCGCGTCCTGGAGGAGGCGCTGAGCCGGCGGAGGATTCCCTACCGCATCTTCGGAGGCACCCGTTTCTACGAGCGGCTGGAGATAAAGGACATCGTGGCTTATCTGCGTTTGCTGGCGAACCCTAAGGATGAGGTGAGTCTCCGACGCGTAATCAACGTTCCCCCACGGGGTATAGGCAAGGTAACCGTAGGGCACATCGAGGAGCACCAGCGGCGGAAGGGGATTGGATTTGCGGACGCGCTCCGGGAGGCCGACCAGATAGGCGAGCTAACTGAAAAGGCACGCAAGAGCGTGGGAGAGTTCCTGTGTGTTATCGATAACCTCATCGCGTTCTCGGAGGAGCACGACGTAAGCGAGCTTCTCCCGGAGGTGTGGCGAGAGACGGGGTACATGGCTGAACTGAAGTCTCAGGGTACGATGGAGGCGGAAAGCCGCATCGAGAACCTGAGGGAGCTGCTGGGCGTGACAGGCGAGTTCCGTAAGGAGTACGGGGCGGTGGACCTTGACGATCTCCTGGAAAGGGTTTCGCTGGTGAGCGACACAGACACCCTGGACACCACGAGCGGGTACGTATCGCTTATGACGCTGCACAACGCCAAGGGGCTGGAGTTCCCGGTTGTCTTCATGGTGGGCATGGAGGAGGGCATCTTTCCACATATTCGCTCCATGGACAGTGCCGATAGAATGGAGGAGGAGCGGCGACTATGTTACGTGGGTATGACCCGGGCCATGGAAACCCTGTACCTGGTCCACGCTGAATCCAGGAGCCTGTGGGGGGGCAGCGGCGCGAACCCGATGTCCTGTTTTATCAGCGAGATACCGCGTAAGTTCCTGGAGCCCATTGACAGGCGCGACGAGAAAGAAGTGGAGCGCAAAGACGAGGAAGAGGGCCGGGAAGAGTTGGAGATAGAGGCAGGGGACACGGTGGTCCACGCTATGTGGGGACAGGGGAAGGTCCTGGAAGTGGAAGACAGGGATAACGGCCGCGAGGCCACGGTTTCGTTTTCCAGCGTGGGAACCAAGAAGCTGCTTCTCAGGTACGCGCCCCTTTCCAGGGAATCTTGAGGGGCGACCGCCCCCTGACTAGCCTCAGCAACCGTCTGAGGGCACGGTTGTTCCCGGCACATCAGGCATATCCGGCATCATCCAGTCGAAAGGCGACAGGATATCGGGCTCGTTGATCAGCCACTTTCCGCCCTCTTCTTTCAGCTTCACAACCGTGTTTCCCGACACACCCATCTCTGACTGCATCTCGCTCATCCTCATCGATTCACTCTGGCCCATGAACGAAACCGTAACCACGAAATCGACGATCTCAACCGACATCTCGCCCGCTGATTCGTCGATCGTTTCCAGCTTGAAACCACTGTAGGTCATCATGTCCCCCATGAGGGACAAGGTAATCAACGCCTCGCTTGATGGTTGCATGTCGGAGGTGTGGAGAGACTTGATCGTTTTAATATCGCCGCTTCCCAGTGCGTTGAAGTACTCGTCGATAGACTTCTGGGCTACATTGGCGGATTTGCCAGGGCGAAGGACAGTGAAGTAGGCGATCGCACCTCCGCCGATCAGGGCGATGCCAACCGCGATAATGATTATCAGGGCTATCGGAGCCTGCTTCCTTTCACCGGCCATGCGCGGAGCAGGGTAACCCCCGGATGGGGGTGGCGGGTTCCACATGTCGGCATACTGGCCGGGTCGAGGGACCTCGCCCGGTGGAGGTGGCTGGGCGGGAGGAGGTCCCGCTACCGGGTAACCGCCCGCTGGCGGTACGCCTGGTTGGCCTCCCTGCCGTTGCGCTCCCGGGGGCGGTGGCATTGCCGCTCCCGGAGCAGTCGGAGGTCGGTTCGCCGGCCCACCGGGTTGTGGTTGTTGGGGGCTGGCGGGCGCCTGTGGTCTGGGCCTGACCGGGCGGGGCGGTTTTGGAGCAGCCTTCAGTTTAAGGCCGCAGTTGGGGCAGGCCGATGTCCCTTCCTCTATCCCGGAGCCACACCGAACACAGTTCAATAGGGTACATTCCTTTCGGTCAGGTTGTCATATATAGATGTTAACATGTTGCCCATGGAAGTTGAATAATGACGCAATGGTGCCTGGCACCAATGCGTCATTATGTGGCTTTTGTCTATTTGTGAGGGAGGGGTCTCGCCGGGGATGGCGGGTCTTGTCTGACGTTGTCGCGCATAGACGTGGTGCCAGGCACCGTTTGGGTGGCGATTGCGTGTAAGCGTGGCGGCTGATTGATGTTTGTAGCGCTCTGTGATAGATTTTCAGACGGTTTGGCCTGAAACCGGCCATTTATTGGAAGTCGATCAAATACACAGAGGAGTGCGGATGGATTATGACCTGACTGAAGAACAGGAGTTGTTCAAGCAGATGGTGAGGGAGTTCGCACTGGAGGAGATCATCCCCCGGGCGGAGGAGATGGACGAGGAAGGCGAGTTTCCCTACGACATTATTACCAAGATGGCAGACCTCGGCCTCATGGGGCTTCCGTTCCCCGAGGAGTACGGTGGGTCTGGAGCCGACATGGTATCGTTCGTAATCGCCCCGGAGGAGATATCAAGGGCGGACGCTTCGTTGGGGATAACCATGGAGGCACACACCACCCTGGGATCACTACCTATCTACTACGAGGGTACCGATGAGCAGAAGCAGAAGTGGCTGGTCCCGCTGGCGAAGGGTGAGATGCTGGGGGCTTTCGGCCTTACCGAGCCCGAGGCCGGCTCCGACGCGGGAGCCACCAGGACCACCGCCGAACTGGATGGCGATGAGTGGGTCATCAACGGCACCAAATGTTTTATCACCAACTCCGGGACCGAGATATCCAAGGTGGTCACCATTACGGCGGTTACCGGCATGACGGGGGACAAGAAGGAGATAAGCAACATCCTGGTGCCCCACGGGACGCCCGGCTTCACGGTGGCACCCCCGTACAGGAAGATGGGTTGGCATGCGTCCGATACCCATGAGCTCTCGTTCAACGATTGCCGGGTGCCTCGCGAGAACCTGCTGGGGACGAGGGGCGGGGGCTTCCGGTGCTTCCTCAAGGTGCTCGACGCGGGCCGGGTGGCTATAGCCGCACTTGCGGTCGGGCTGGCGAGGGCGTGCCTGGAGGAGTCGGTGAAGTACGCCCGGGAGAGGGTCCAGTTCGGAAGGCCCATTGGCAAGTTCCAGGGAGTGAGCTTCAAGTGCGCGGACATGTTCATGGAGGTTGAACTCGCGAGGGAGGCCACGCTCAAGGCCGCCTGGCTGGCGGACCAGGACCGCCCGTACTCCAGGGAGGCCGCGGTGGCCAAGCTCTTCGCCTCTGAGACCGCCATGCGCGCCGCGAACGACGCGGTGCAGATTCACGGAGGTTACGGATACATCGAGGATTACCCGGTCTGTCGTTACTTCAGGGACGCCAAGATCCTCGAGATCGGGGAGGGAACATCGGAGGTTCAAAGGATCATCCTCTCCAGGTCACTGGGCCTTTGATGAAGGATTATCGGGAACTCGTTATACTGAAGGTTGATAAGTAGCCGCGTGTGTGGTGGCCATTAAGAGAAGCGGAGGTGCCGGAATGCAGTACGGTTTAACTGAAGAGCAGAAGATGCTACAGGAGTCGATCAGGGAGCTTGTCAGGGACAAGGTGGAGCCCCGGTCGATTGAGATCGACGAGGAGGGGGAGTACCCCTGGGACATCCTTGAACTGTTCAAGGAGAACGAGATCATGGGTCTGCCGTTCGAGGAGAAGTACGGGGGGCAGGGCGCGGACCTGATGACCCTCTGCATCGTCATCGAGGAGATCGCCAAGGCCTGCGTCAACTCTTCGTTGATCCTGGGTTGCCAGGAACTGGGGGCGACCCCGATAAAGATCGCCGGCAGTGACGAACAGAAGATGAAGTATCTTCCACCCCTTGCCAGCGGAGAGAAGCTGTGCGCGTTCGGGCTCACCGAGCCCGAGGCGGGAAGCGACGCCGCCGCCATGAAGACCAGGGCGGTAAAGAAGGGCGACACCTACATTATGAACGGTAGCAAGTGCTTTATCACCAACGGGGGAATCGCGGAGACCTACTGTGTGTTCGCGATGACCGACCCCGAAAAGGGTGTCCGGGGAATATCGGCGTTCATCGTGGAAAAAGGCTTCCCGGGGTTTGACTTCGGGAAGCATGAGAACAAGATGGGCATCCGGGGCTCGGTGACCCGGGAGTTACTGTTCGACGACTGCGAGGTGCCTGCCGAGAACCTGTTGGGGAAGGAAGGTAGAGGGTTCAATCTGGCGATGATGACCCTTGACAGGACGCGCTCGTCGATAGGCGCGCAAGGACTGGGCGTCGCCGCCGGGGCGTTGGAGTACACCATCAACTACATGAAGGAGAGGGTCCAGTTCGGCCGTCCCATAGCCGCCCTGCAGGGCTTGCAGTTCATGGTCGCGGACCTGGGGATGCAGGTCGAGGCCGCGCGCCAGTTGGTGTACCGGTCCGCCTGTATGGTGGACAACCAGGAGCCGGGCTTTTCCGGGGTATCCGCGATGGCAAAGTGCTTCGCAACCGACACCGCCATGAAGGTCACCACCGACTGCGTGCAGTTGATGGGTGGATACGGGTACATGAAGGAGTACCCCATGGAGCGGATGATGCGCGACGCCAAGATAACCCAGATTTACGAGGGTACCAACCAGATCCAGAGGGTGGTTATCGCCCGGCAGTTGTTGGGCAAGAGCTAGGTCGTACTCTACCTAGTCGTCCTCGCGGTCGGCCAACTCACGTCGCCGGCGCTCGAGCCGCTCGGATATCCGTCGCTCGAACCCCCGGTCGGCGGGGCGGTAGTACCGTTTTCCCACGAGCTCATCGGGGAGGTGTTGCTGGGCTACGATGTGGTCTTTGAAGTCGTGGGCGTACCGGTAGCCTCTACCGTAACCAAGCTCTTTCATCAGGCGGGTGGGAGCGTTGCGGATATGCAGGGGAACAGGGAGCGCCCCGTACTTCCTGACGTCGCGCTTGACCTCACCGTAACCCGCCTCCAGGGAGTTGCTCTTGGGGGCCGCCGCCAGGTAGGTTACCGCCTGGGCAAGTGCAAGGTCGCACTCGGGCATACCCACGAAGTGGCAGGCCTGCATCGCCGCGACGCAGAGCGTGAGCGCCTGCGGGTCCGCGTTCCCCACATCCTCTGAGGCGAAGCGTATCAGTCTCCTTACTATGTACAGCGGGTCCTCCCCCGACTGGAGCATCCGTCCCAGCCAGTAAAGGCCGCCGTCGGGGTCCGAGTCACGGAGACTCTTGTGAAGCGCGGAGATGAGGTTGAAGTGCTCCTCCCCGGCCTTGTCGTAGAGCACGGTCTTCTCCTGGGCCACCTTTACTACCAGTTCGGCGGTTATACGGGGCCCATCACCGGCGTTAATGACCATGCGGCTCGAGAGCTCCAGCAGGTTGAGGGCGATGCGGGCGTCACCGTCGGCGATGGCCGCCATCGCCTCAACCGCGTCGTCATCGACCTCGAGGGCCATCCCGCCAAGCCCTCGTTCGTTGTCGGCCAGCGCCCTGCGTACGATGTTCTCCAGGTGCTCAGGCTCCAGCCGCTTCAGCACATAGACCCTTACCCTGGAGAGCAGTGGGGAGATGACCTCGAACGAAGGGTTCTCGGTGGTCGCGCCTATGAGGATTATCGTACCGTCCTCGACGTGGGGGAGGAACGCGTCCTGCTGCGCCTTGTTGAACCGGTGTATCTCATCCACGAACAGGATGGTCCGCATGCTGTTGAACTTACGTCTGTCCTTCGCCGCGGCGATGATCTTTCGTAGCTCGGGAACCCCGGCGGTGACCGCGCTGAACCGGGCGAACTCGGCGTCGGTGGACCCGGCGATTATGCCGGCAAGGGTGGTCTTGCCGGACCCGGGAGGGCCCCAGAACACCATCGAGGACACCGCGTCCTCCTCGATGGCCACACGCAGCGGCCGGCCCGGCCCCACGATACTGTCCTGGCCCTCGAACTCCGATAGGTAGCGAGGCCTCATTCGGTCCGCGAGCGGGGTGCCCTCCACCGTTCCACCCGGGTCCTGGTCGAACAGGTCCATTACGCTTCTTCCTCCAGGCCGGCGTTCGATACGGTCTCCAGCTCCGTAAACGCGCCCAGTTCGCGGCCCGATATCTCCCTGGCAATCGGCTCGGCCTCCAGGACCGCCCGCCGGCCGTCACCGGAGAGTTCCTTGAACGTGAGCGACAGGTCGGTCCAGATATCGCCGATGGAGATGAACTCGTCTCCGGCCAGGTCCAGCCCGGCGGAGGACAGCACTCCGGCGGATTCCTTCAGGAACCTGCCGTAGAGGCGGCGGAAGTTACCGCCGTATCCGGTGCCGCCCTTCTCGGCGCTCACGTAGATGGACTTACAGAGGAGGCTGAGTGTATCTTTGCCCATCTCCTCCGGCCACCGGGGCATACTGTCGGCGAACCGCTCGAGGCCTTGCACCCCCCGGACGACCTCGGCACCGTTGTAGGTGAAAGCGGCCCGCTCGGGGGGGAGGCGCAGGTTGAACCTGATCACCTTGGCAATGGCGGCCGGGATAGCCCGGGAAAGGGAGTTCAGCCGCTGTGGCACGCTGAACCGGTAGAACGTGTTGTCTGCCGACTGGGGCGGGAACACGGCGGAGCGGGCCAGTGCCAGGCTGGCGAGCGAGCACTCCTGGATGGAGTCGCGGTCGTTGTCGGCCACAAACGCGACCTCTCTCTCCTCGTCGTAACCCACCAGGATTATCCGGTGCCCGCTGAAATGCCTCTTGGCCCTCAGGTAATCCAGGTGGTAGACATCGGCGTGGACCATGGTGGGAACGCCCTCGTCAAGCATTTCCTTGACCGCGAGCCAGCTTTCACGGTCTCCCAGTCCGGAATTGACCTCCATGCCGATTCCCAGGTTCCGGCACAGGTGCTCCTCCAGGTTGTGTATCCTGCCACCGATATAGACCGGGGGTTCCATGTCGGGTCGATGGTAGTAGGTGAAGCCGATCCCGGCCCCCAGCCCGAAAACCATCTCCTCCGTCAGTTCATGCCCGTAGAACCCCAGGAGGTCACGGAGCGCGGTGGTGCCGCAGTGCCCCCCCGGCTGGTGGTCGAACTCATCGATAAAGACTCGGGCCAACGCGTACTCCTTCTATAGACGTTTCCTTAATTCTAATGCACGCCCTGGGCTGTTGCATATTGTCTCCCCTGTAGCGCCGGCAACCTGCCGGCATTGGAACGCGCCTTTCGCGTGGGGAGGGAGGAGTCTCGCCCCTGGGCATATGCATTGTGGGGCGTGGATCTAAGTAAAGACATGAACGTCACATGCCCGGGGATGGCGGGTTTTGTCTTGCGTTGTCGTGTATAGACGTGGTGCCAGGCACCTGCGTTGCATTACTGCGAGCGGTTTGTTGACGCACTGGTGCCTGTCACCAGTGCGTCATTCTGGGTGGAGGGTTGAACGACAACACCTGTGCCAGGCACCGTTTGGTTGGCGATGGGTCAGGACCCCACTGGTTGGCGGCTGGATAAGAGTTTATGCTATATTCTCGACTTACAGGCTGAAAGAGGTGATGCATTGGACGAAAACGAGGAAAACGGAGCCGAAAGGGAGAAGCCGCGCCGCGGCAGGACAAAGAGGCTTATTATCCTGTTCTTTATCGTCTTGATAATCGGAGCGGGGGCCGGCGTCGGCTCGAACTTCATATTCGCGAAGCCCGAGGCCGAGAAGGCGACGGAGGTCGCCAAAGAGGAGAAGGAAGAGGAGAAGGCCGAAGAAAAGGGTGAAGAAGCAGGGGAAGAATCGACCCGGGGAAAGCCGCTTGTGTCGAGGTTTAACACCTCCCAGGCGATGAGTCACGTGTTTGCCCTGTCCGAGCAGATAGGGGATCGCCCGGCGGGGTCGGTACGGGCGTCCGGCGCGGCCGATTACATCGTCCGGAAGATGGGAGAGTACGGGTACACTGTGGAGGAACAGCCGTTGACCACCACAGAAGGGTTCGGCTCCCGCAACATAATCGGGAACAGGCGTGGGACTCGAGATGGCTACACGCTGATAATCGGTGCCCACTTCGACTCACCACCGGGATCAAAGGGGGCGGTGGACGATGCCTCCGGCGTGGGCGTGGTCCTGGAGCTCGCCAGGTTGTTCGCCAACCAGAGGCTGGAAAGTACCCTCCAGTTTGTTTTCTTCGGTGCGAATATGCCGGGGGACGGGAACATCGAGAACCGCCTGGTGGGTTCGCGGCTGTTCGTGGATATGCTGGGCACGATGGACCGGAAAGAGGTAATAGGGATGATTTCGGTCGATTGCGTGGGCCAGGGGGAGTTGCTTGCCCTGAGGACCCAGGAGACCGGCCTGCAGAGACTCAAGGCGAAGCTGACGACCTTTGCCCGCGAGTCCGGCGTTGAGGCGGTATCGCTGAAATCGACCAGTGACAGTGATAATATTCCGTTTGAAGACGTGGGGATCCCAGCGGTATGGATTGAGTGGTGCGACGCCGACGGCTCGCTTGCCACCGACAATGAGTACCGGAGCGTTGTGCCTGAGAAGGTGGAAACGGTGGGGGCGCTCATTGAGGATTTCCTGTACGACATTACACCCGACGACCTGGAGGAGCTAAAGTACTGATGGATGGTACCGAGGAGATCACGCGGCCCGGATTCATACAAGGCACCGAGGTTGCTTGCTCGAAGCGGTACGCGCAGCCGGGGTTTGACGGTCAGCTCCCCCTGCTGAAGCGCGAGCAGGGACTCAAGAAGAAGCTGATGGTGGCGCTTATCGTGATATCCTCGGTGTTTCTGGGTGGTATGATCGCGGGGGCGGTCGTGAGGTTGTTTATCTGAAGTGCCCAGGGCACGCCCCGGGCATATGTATAATGACAAAATGGTGCCAGGCACCATTTTGTCACCAGGCATCATTTTGTCACCAGGCATCATTTTGTCACCAGGCATCATTTTGTCACCAGGCACCATTTTGTCATTCTCGCCCCTGGGCTGTTGCATAACGGACACCGTTTGGGTGAGTATTCCAACGGCAACAGCCCGGGAATGGCGGGTTTTGTCTCACGTTATCGTGTCTAAGGCAGGGGTCAGGCCCGCTGTTGCATTACGGATATAGACTTGAGTGAAGAATCGAACGACAACAGCTTGGGCCAGACCCCGTTTGGTTAGCGGGTGAGAAAGTCGTTCCTGATATAACCTTCGCGTTCGATGTCTTCACCTTGTGATCTTACGATTCCCTTGGCCTTCGTCCATGTCTTGCTGTCCGAGCCCATTACCTCGCTAAGCACCGTTACCTCCTGCCCGTCGCGCAGCAGGCCGACGATGTCACCGCGGGGGTCTGGCGTCGCACGCATCCTGACCCCTTGCCCCTCCACGATGACGGTCTGGGGTGTAGGCGCGGGCGTTTCCTCTTTCTCCTCACCCTCTTCGCCGGGCTCTTCCTTCTCTTCTTCCTTCCCCGCCGCTTCTTCTTCCTTGTCCGGCTCTTCATCTTCGACGACGGCCTCGTCGGCCCGGCTCGTCGTTTCCTTCTGTGGCTTCCTGATGGAATCGGTTATCCTCCATCCAAACGCGAACGCCACCGCGAAGATTCCGATGAGCACCAGGACCAGGAGCGTTACTATTATGGCCTCGGCTGCGCGCTCCTTTCTGGCCCTGCTCCTGAGTTCACGCTGGTCAACATCGGTCGTCTCATCGGGGATCACGTACTGCCAGGCGTTAATAGAGGCGTTATCAGACGAATCGCGGCTGAACGCGAGCCGGGTAAGCTGGCTTGTGCTCCGCTGGATGTTCATCGCGGAAAGAAGGTTCTCCACGATCTCCTCCTCGGAGACGTTATTCCAAAGGCCGTCGGTACAGAGGATCAACGTGTCACCAACTGCTATCTCCACTTCGTTGTAGCCGACGTGGACCTCGGTGGAGGTGCCAAGGTATTTGGCTTTCTCCCCGGCAGGGGCCTTTTTCGGCTCAGCCGGAGCGTCTTCCCCGGTGGTCACGGGGAACAGCTGGGGTGACTCATCGTCGGCTGGAGCCTTGAACGAAAGATCGCCGGTGGGGGTAAGGTCGTAGAGTCGTTCGTCGTGAAAGAGGTAGACACGGGTGTTTCCCGCGTGGCCGATGTACGCCTTTTGGGCGTCGGCGATGACCACGGTAAGCGATACCTCTTCGCCACCTTCGCCCGCTTCGGCCAGAAGGTTGGCGTTAATGCCGGAGAGCGCGTCCTTGATAAGGCGCTCCATGTGCGCGCTGTTCAACTCCTCTTCGGCGATGACCGCGGGCTCGATAAGATCGCCTAACAGAGCCAGCGCCTTCTTGGCCGCGGTTTCGCCGGTTGGGTGCCCCTTTGGGGAGTCCGCCACCGCCATGTAGGAGATAACCGGCATAGGAACGCGCCGGCGCATGTAGTCGTGGACGAAAGACGCGTCTCGGGGGATCTTGCCTTCGCCGAGGTGCGTGGCGGAACCCACGTTACCGTACTTCGCTTCAGCCACGGACACCTCCTGGACGTTTCAGGCCTGCACCAATCATGAAACCCGGGGCTTGAGAAGCGGTAGCGAACGGATTTCGTGTGCCGCGCGCCCGGGCACCGCCTCACTTAGATACGGCAGTCTATCATTCTTCACCCGCTCCTGTAAAACGGCCAACCTGGGTTCGCAAAACAGCACGGGACAGCCGGGAGAGCGACGATTCCAGTTCTAGTGCCCCGTTCCATGAATACGGTTAAGCACCGAGAGCGTCGAAGCGCCGCTCCGGCAAGGCGCGCGACCCATGCGTACTCCTGTAGTACGCCTGGGGAGCGGAACGCAGCCGGTGTGGATGCAGCGGCGTTCGAATGCCAGCGTATTTGTGGAGCGGGGTGCTCATCAGTTGCACTCACAGCTTGAAAACCAGGGCCTCCTCGAGGTTCACCGTTCCATCGATGACGAGTTTCCCGTCACGGACGAGTATCTGGGATATGGTAAAGGGGACGTCTTCACGAATAGTGTAGACCGAGCACTGTTCCATTGTCTCATTCACCTGTTCGACTGCTTTCTGCGGCGCCTTCACCCCGGATACGTCTATGGTCAGGGGCACGAAGAATACCCGCTGGCCGTCCATTCGAAGCGTTCCAGTAGCGGTGACGTCGGCGACCACGGACCCGGCCTGCACTCTGCCGGAAAGGTGAAGGGCGTCCCCCTGTATCTCTGCCTTTGGGTTCACCAGGAAGGAGCCGGTATCGGAGAAGAAGCGGTCTATCTCCTCCGGACCGATCGTCGCCCGATAGGTGGCGTCCGGCCAGCCGTCGCTGCTGAGCTTGATGGAATCGAAGAGAATTCCTTCGATGGTAATATGCTCGGCCTCGATCTCCAGGTTGTTATACTGCTTGAACACCAGCTTGATGGCGGGAAACGCCCCGGCCGATACCGAAACCTCACCTGCCTGGGGGTATCTCTCGCTGATCTCCCGCTTTATGTACTTTGAGGCGATAGGTGGGATGAGCAGTTCCGTGGCGAGCCATAGCACCAGAAAGCAAACGACAATGACTATGATTATCTTGACGGCCCTTTTCGACGCTCGGCTTTTCACGGTGTACTAGGCGGGTCGTCTAATCGCCCGGCCGGGCCAGGACCACCAGCGCGTCAACCGCCACCGGTGTTCCATCCGGCTCGATGATAAGCGGGTTTACGTCGACCTCGGCCACGTCCTCCTGCTCCAGCCCCAGCCTGCCGAGCCCCACCAGCGCCCGGGCCAGTTTCTCCTTGTCGGCGGGGGCCTTGCCCCGGACCGGGCCCAGTATGTCCCTGGCCCTGATATCATCCATCATCTGTAGCGCGTCGGCTTCGGTGATGGGAGCGACCCTGAACGAGGTGTCCTTGAGTATCTCGGTAAATATGCCGCCGAGCCCGAACATGACGCAGGGGCCGAACTGGGGGTCCCTGATGAGGCCGATGACCAGTTCACGCTCGCCTGCCACCAGACTGTATACGATGATACCCTCGTAGGGGTCGTCTCCCAGGTTGACGATTATCCTGTCGAACTCCTCGCGAAGCTCCTCCTCGTCCCTTATACCCACCGCGACCAGTTCACGCTCGGTCTTATGGCTGATATCGGGGCCGCACGCCTTCAGGACCACCGGGAAACCCAGCTCGCCCGCCGCCCTGGCGGCGTCCTCGGCGGTCTTGACCAGTGTGTCCCTGGTCACCGGTACATCGTACTCCTCCAGGAGGGCCTTTGAGTCGTACTCCGACAGGGCGGTCTGACTGTTATCCAGCGCGTGTGCGATAATCGAGTTCGTCGACATTGGTTGCTACCTCCCGATAATGTATCCGTCCGGGTCTACCTCTTCCCTCAAGACCCGAAGCTCCTCGTCGGTGGGGTGGTCCATAATAACCCGGTGCAAATAAGTATCATATAACACACCGAAAAGCAAAAACACGAAGCCCTCCCGGTGGGCATGGGCTGGTGACGGGACCCCGCGCGCCGGTCCGGCGGGCGCGACTGAAATCGCCCGGTGACGCTCGTTTCGGCCGGGAACAGGCGAAAAAGTCCACGAGATTGGCGTAATCCATTGCGGGAGCGCCAGCGATTACAATACTATTGTTACAACCGGTCGGCTGTAGTAACGGAGGAGCACAGGACGACAAAGGAGGAACCCGGGATGGCCAAGCTACTATGGAAACCTTCGGAGGAGCGCGTCAAGGGTAGCAACATGTACAGCTTTATGCAGTACATCAACCGGAGATTCGACAGAGATTTCTCCAGTTACGACGAGCTCTACCAGTGGTCGGTGGACAACATCCCCGATTTCTGGGCGGCGATGTGGGAGTTCGCGGACATCAAGGCGTCATCGGATTACGAGGAGGTCATCGATGACGTCGGGAAGATGCCGGGGGCGAAATGGTTCACCGGGGCCCGGCTGAACTTCGCCGAGAACCTCCTTCGTTACCGTGACGACCGGGTGGCGCTCATATTCAAGGGAGAGGGCCAGGACATAGTGAAGATGACCTACGCCGAGCTTTACGACCAGGTCGCCAGGGTGGCGGAATCCCTCAGGGAGGCGGGGGTGAAGGTCGGAGACCGGGTGGTAGGATTCATGCCCAACATGCCCCAGGCCGTGGTGGCGATGCTGGCGGCGACCAGCATGGGAGCGGTCTGGTCCTCGTGCTCCCCCGACTTCGGTATCAAGGGGGTCCTGGACAGGTTCGGCCAGATAAAGCCCAGGATACTGTTCGTGGCCGACGGCTACTTCTTCAAGGGCAGGAAGCTGGACTCGCTCGAGCGGGTAGCCGATATCATCGAGAACCTCCCGTCAATCGAGAAGGTGGTGGTCACCCCGTACATCAACGAGGAGCCGGACATCAGCGGCGTCCGGGACGCGGTGTCCTTTGATGAGTTCAAGTCGGGCCAGGACAACCTGGAGGTCGAGTTCGAGCAGCTTCCGTTCGATCACCCCCTCTACATTATGTTTACTTCCGGTACCACCGGCCTTCCCAAGTGCATGGTACAGAGCGCGGGGGGTATCCTCATCCACCACCTGAAGGAACTGGTTCTCCACACCAACCTGACCAGGGACGACAGTATCTTTTACTTCACCACCTGCGGGTGGATGATGTGGAACTGGCTGGTGAGTGCCCTGGCGGTGGGCGCCGAGCTCGTCCTCTACGACGGAAACCCGTTCTACCCCGATCCCGGTGTCCTGTGGGAGATGGCCCAGGAAGTGGGGCTCACCGTTTTCGGGACCAGCGCCGGGTACGTGGCGGCCCTCATGAAGGAAGGGTTGAAGCCGGGGGAGGAGTACGATCTGTCTTCCCTCGAGTCAGTCCTCTCCACGGGGTCGCCGCTCTCCGAGGAGGCGTTTGAGTGGATCTACCAGGAGGTAAAGCCGGATATACAGCTGGCCTCGATATCCGGGGGGTCTGACATCAACGGATGCTTCGCCTGTGGGGACCCCATGGGGCCGGTGTACTCCGGTGAGCTGCAGTGCAGGGCGCTGGCGATGAAGGTGGAGGCGTTCGATGTGGACGGGAACCCGGTGGTAGGCGAGCAGGGAGAACTGGTCTGCACCGCTCCGTCTCCTTCCATGCCCATCTACTTCTGGGAAGACCCCGACGGCGCCAAGTACCATCGCGCCTACTTCGACGTCTACGACAACGTCTGGAAGCACGGCGATTTCATACTCATCAACGAGAGGGGCGGCGTGATCATCTACGGCCGCTCCGATGCCACCTTGAACCCGGGGGGGGTCCGGATCGGCACAGCCGAGATATACCGGCTGGTGGACCTCATGGACGAGGTGCAGGACTGTATCGTGGTAGGTCAGAACTGGAAGAACGACGTCCGGGTGATCCTGTTCGTGCAGATGGCGCCGGGTTACGAGTTGACCGACGAGCTCAAGAACAGTATAAGGAAACGCATCAGGGCCGAGGAGTCCCCCCGGCACGTCCCGGCCAAGATAATCGCGGTGCCCGATATCCCTTACACCATCAACATGAAGAAGGTGGAGCTATCGGTCAAGAAAGTCATCGAGGGCGAGCCGGTGAAGAACAAGGACGCCCTGAAGAACCCCGAGGCGCTGGATTACTACGAGAACATCCCCGAACTGCAGGAGGATTAAGTACCGCTCCATGAATACGCTGGCATTCGAACGCCGCTCCCGTCCACTCCGGCTGCGTTCCGCTCCCAGGGCGTACTACAGGAGACTGAAGGGGGCCCATGTTCGCTGAATATTAGCTATTCCCTTGCATACCTATGGATTTGGTGTATATTCTTTTCAACAGGCGGATGTCCAGGGATTCTGATAGCGATAGGGAGCGGACAGGGAAATGGCTGACACGATTATCCGCATGAATGGCAAACGGGTATCAGCCTCTCCCGGCCACAGCGTTCTTGACGTTGCCAGGAAGAACAAGATATTCATCCCCACTTTGTGCGACAACCCCCAACTAAAACCCGCAGGTTACTGCCGGGTTTGTCTGGTGGAGGACCTCATCAGCGGCAGGCTTATTACCGCGTGTGATACCGTCGCCAGTTCGGGAATGGACATATCCACGGAATCGCCCCGGGTGCTGAATGCCCGGTGCCGCATGCTGGAACTTATCCTGATGAATCACCCCGAGACCTGCGTGATATGCGAAAAAGGAAACACGTGTGAGCTCAGGCAGCTGGCCTCGGGATACGGTCTCGCGTTGACCAGTGAGGACAGAATCGGCTGCCTGGAAGCCATAGTGGACGCCAACCCGTTCATTCACCGGGACCTCTCCAAGTGCATCGGCTGCCAGATATGCGTCAGAGCATGCCGGGAAATCCAGGGAGCGGAAGCGATCGAGTTCACCGGAAAAGGCCTCAGGGGTCGCCCACTTGTGGCGGGGGGCGGTGAGCTCAGTGGGTCCGCTTGCGAACTGTGCGGTCTTTGCGTTTCCCTTTGTCCAGTAGGCGCCCTCATGGAGCGACCTACTTCTCATAGAGGCATAGAGGACAGATCGGCTGCGGTGATCTGCCCATATTGCGGGGTGGGTTGCTCGCTCTACTTAGAGGTGAGGGATAACGAGATCATAGGGGTTCGCGCGGGCGTTCCCGGTTCCGTTAACGGCCCCAGCCTTTGCGTGAAGGGGAGGTACGGCCTGGACTATGTCGGCCACACTGATCGGCTGACTCAGGCCCTGGTCCGAAAAGACGGTGAGCTGACCGAGGTTTCCTGGGAAGAGGCGCTTGATCTGGTGGCCAAGAGACTTGGGGGCATCATCAAGAAACACGGCCCCGACGGGGTAGGGGTACTCGCCTCTGCCAAGGTCACCAATGAAGAGAACTACCTTATACAGAAATTCGCAAGAGCGGTCATTGGAACGAACAACGTTGACCACTGCACCAGGTTGTGACACAGCCCCACCGTCGCCGGTCTGGCGGCAGCGTTCGGAAGCGGGGCGATGACCAATTCGCTTAAGGATGTAGGGCAAGCTGACGTTATCTTGCTGACGGGGACAAACACTGTAGAGAATCATCCTGTTATTGCCCAGATGATAAAAACCGCGGCTCTCTCTGGTGATACCAAACTCATAGTTGTTGATCCGCGTGACATATCCATGGCCAGATATGCGGAGATTCGATTGAGGCCCGGACCCGGCACGGATGTGGCCTGGCTCAACGGGATGGCGCAGGTGATAATATCCGAGGGATTATGGGACAAGGAGTTCGTGGAAAAGCGAACCGAGGGCTTCGAGGAGTTCCGGCGCTCGGCCAAGGAATACACACCCGACCTTGTGCACGAGATTACCGGCATACGACCGGCCGAACTCAGGAAGGCGGCTCGTCTCTATGCGTCGGCCCCAAGCGCGGCCATCTACTACGCAATGGGAATCACCCAGCATGTGACAGGTACCGACAACGTGATGGCAATTGCGAACCTGGCGATGCTGACGGGCAATATCGGAAGACCTGGCACCGGGGTGAATCCACTGAGGGGACAGAACAACGTCCAGGGCGCGTGTGACCTGGGGGCGCTCCCAAACGTATTCCCGGGGTACCAGAAAGTCGCCGATGACACCGTGAGGAAGAAGTTTGAGAAGGCGTGGGGGGTAAAGCTTCCCGCCAGGCCCGGATTGACGGTAGTGGAGATGCTTGATGCCGCCGGACGCGGCGACATTCACGCGATGTATGTAATCGGTGAAAACCCGGTGTTAACCGATCCTGACGCGAACCACGTCGAGGCGGCGCTGGAGAAGTTGGATTTTCTCGTGGTACAGGATATCTTCCTTACCGAAACCGCCGAGTATGCCGACGTGGTCCTGCCCAGCTCCGCTTCTGTGGAAAAGGAAGGGACCTTTACCAACACCGAGAGACTTGTCCAGAGGACACGTGCCGCGGTAGAGCCACCGGGAAATGCGCGAAGCGACATGGAGATAATCACCGATCTCGCCGGCAGGATGGGATACGAGCAAAAAAGGACCGAACCTGCCGAGGTTATGAAGGAGATAGCTTCCATCACTCCTTCTTATGCCGGCATATCGTACAACCGATTGGCACGACGCGGCTTGAGATGGCCTTGTACTGACGGGAAACACCGGGGGACGAAGATCCTTCATGGCAAGAAGTTCGCCAGGGGCAAGGGGAGATTCCATCCAGTTGACTATATCGAGCCCGACGAGATGCCGGACAAGAAATACCCGTTTATATTGACCACTGGGCGGATTCTCTACCACTTCCACAGCGGCTCGATGTCGCGCCGTTCGCGCCCGCTGAAGGAGTACGTCGACCATGGCTCAGCAGAGATAAATCCAAGCGACGCGAGGTGTCTTGGAATACGCGAGGGATCACCGATAAGGGTGAACTCGAGGAGGGGCTCAGTGGACACCACGACTCGTATCAGCTCGCGTTCCCCGCAGGGTGTCGTGTTCATGAACTTCCACTTCGCTGAGCAGCCTGTGAACAAGCTAACCAACCCCGCGTTGGACAAGGCGGGGAAGATCCCCGAACTCAAGGTTTGCGCGGTCAGCATTGAGTCGCTTTAGTTCCACTTAGAGGAGGAACCAGTGGGTATTGAGGGGCCTGGCAGTATCCTGCTGGAGCGGCTGCTCCAGGAGAGTGACAAGAAGGGATTCCTGAGTCTCCCGGCAGTGGAGAGAATCTCAAGGTCACTATCGATTCCCGCCAGCAGGGCCTATGCAGTTGCCGCGCAACTCGAGTGTTTCGCGTTCTCCCGCCATCCCGGACCTACGCTGGATATCTGCTGCGGCCCGGCCTGTGCACTTGCCGGGTCAGGCGGTCTATACGACGACGCCTCCAGGGAGGTTGCCGCGGACCTTGGTGGACAGGTCGAACGCTCCCTGGGAAGTCCCTACTGGCATGTTCCAATCATGACCGGATTGGACGGCCCCGGTGGACGTCGCTTTTTTCAGAATCTCAAACCGGGCGGGATCTCCGCATTGCGTTCTTTGGCCAAAGGAGACGGAGATCACCGAACGAGACCACTGGCCACGGGTATTGAAGCGAGGGAACAAGTGCTCTGTATGAAGGGAGAGCGTGTTGCTACAGCGCACAAAGGGAAAGCAGTCCGTGGTGTTTCAGAGTTCCTGAGAGGGGAAGGGCGGAAACTGGCCCGTTTCCTCAGTGAGAATGACTCTGACGCGATTCGCCGGATGATAAGGGACTCGCGACTGAAGAACTCAATGAGTAGTGGCGAACTGGCTGGAGATATCGCTCAGATTCCCCGGACGGCCTCGGATGCTCGGCTGGTCGTCTGCGATATCGGCGGCATCGAACCGGAAAACAGCCCAGGCCCTACGCTCGCCGCAATGGACCCGCTGGGAGTCGCGACCGGCGTTATTATCGCCGCAAGGGCGGTCGAGGCAACCAGGGCCCTGGTTGCCGTTCCCCACGAGGATGTTGAGCTTGTGAAGCTGTTTACCAGGGTCATCATTGGACTCAATAAGCATTGTGAGTTCAGCGGCGTGGAATTCGAGCTGTTCAGGGTCCCCAACTTCATTCCCTGTGACCGCGAGATCGGAATAGCTTCCCTTTTCCGCGGATTGACGTTCAGCGAGGGGGTGAGCCGAGCTCGTGATTATAAGTATCTGCCGTGGGGCAGTCACGCTATTGTCTCCGAACCGGAGGTTTTTCTGAAGCTCTCCTGGATGGCTTCTTCGGGCGCGCGAGCGTACAGGGCCAGGAAGGGCGGAGGAACCGCCATGGTCTCCATCGGAGGCAGTGTAAAGCGACCGGTCCTTGCGGAGGTCCCGCTGGGAACATCACTGACCGAGTTGTTGGAGGTGTACGCCGGCGGCCTGCTCAAGGGCGCCGATCTCAAGGCAATCCACTTCGGTGGAGTCTTCGGCGGACCTCTTCGCCGGGGGGCGAGAAGGTCGAGTCTCGGAAACCTTCTCGAAAAGTATCCAGAAGCCGGCAGTGGACAGATACTGGCAATCGAACGTTCCACATGCATGGTCGAATGGAGCAGGTATCTTGCCCGGCTGGCCGAGAGAATGTGTTGTGGCGCCTGTGCCCCGGGCAGGATCGGTCCCACATATGTATCCAGGCTGCTGGATAGAATTAGTACCGGCGATACCGACCCCGCTGATCTGGAGGAGATAGATGCTACCATCTCGTTGATAAGAGAGACATCACTTTGTGTCCAGGGCGAGAAGATCTTGAACCCGGTACGCATATGTCTGGAGAACTTCTCCAAGGAGTTCCGTGAGCATATCGAAGACAAGAAATGTGACGCAGGGGTGTGCAGGTTTCAGACGGAAGGCCCAGGGCCATAGGGGGTTAAGGAGTTAGCCATGAAAAGCATAACCGCTCAGAAACCGCTGGATGAGCTACTGGAGAACCTTGGCAAGGCGAAAATGCTGTTTGTGGTGGGATGCGGTACCTGCCCGACGGTATTGGGCACGGGCGGTGTTGAGCAAGTGTCATCCCTGGCGGAGGAGCTGCGGAAGAAAGGGAAACAGGTCAAGGGGAGCATGGTCCTTCCCGTGGCTTGTGAGCCCCTACCGCTTGATGCCCGCCGGGAGTTCATCTCCTCGGTCAAGGGAGCGGAGGCGGTTCTTGTGATGTCCTGTGCTTACGGGGTCAGGGCTGTAGCGGATTATCTCGAAATCCCCGTGCTGCCCGCGCTGAATACACTGTTCGTTGGGAGAGAGGTAGGGCCGGGTGTTTTTGTAGAAGAGTGCAGCCAGTGCGGGGATTGCGTGCTGGCGCTCACGGGAGGAATATGTCCGATAACGATGTGCGCGAAGAGCCTGTTTAACGGCCCTTGCGGCGGGTCAGTCGCGGGAAAATGTGAGATTAATACCGAAGTCCCCTGTGGTTGGCAACTGATAATCGATCGATTAGCGACTCTCGGCCGACTATCCCAACTGGGAGAGATCATTCCCTTCCACAACTGGAGCACCTCCCCGGCAGGTGGGCCGCGGCGCTATTCCATTGAATAAAAAGGTACACGGGAAGGCAATCGATGCGGTACGAACTGCTCTACGAGATCTCTAAACCCATAATCCAGGCGGTCGGTGTCGATAACGTCCTCCGATCGCTTGTGGAGAGCACTGCCAGGGGGACTGAATCCAAGGGCTGCTCAATATTGAAGCTGTCTCCTGATGGAGAAAGGCTGGTTCATCTTGTCTCCTACGGGCTAAGCGATGAGTACCTTGGCAAAGGGGACATCCTGGTTGATGACACCGTACGGGAAATGCTGTCCGGCAAACCGATGAACATAATCGACGTGGCCAGTGACCCCCGGATGCAGTATCGGAAGCTTGCGGAAAAGGAGGGAATCGCATCACTTCTATCCATTCCGATAAGGAGCATGAAAGGCGAAATACTCGGGCTTATGCGCCTGTACACTTCCACGAGGACGAAGTATGCGCAGGGCGAGATAGATTTCCTGATTTCTATCGCCGACCTTGGAGGAATAGTGCTGGAAAAGGCCGAGGCATATGACGACATGGCCAGGGATGTGAAAGATGCCCGGACGGAGATACAGAACCTCGAAGAAGAGCGCAAGAAGTTCCTCCAGTTCCTGTCGATGGTGGCGCACGATCTCAAGGCGCCGATAGCCGCTGTGGAAAGTTATCTCAATGTCATACTGCGCGGTAATCCCGGACCGCTTACCGATAAGCAGGGACGATGGCTGACGAGGAGCGTATCGCGTCTCGACGCGATGCTGGAACTCATAGGCGACCTCCTGGACATCTCCCGCCTGGAGACCGGCCAGATGGCACCGGAGATGGGGCTGATCTCCTTTGATAAAGTCCTGGAGGGCTGTTCGGAGACCGCGAGCGGACTGGCGGAGCCGAAGGGGATTAACATCGAGATAGTGAAGGAATCCACCTTTTCTCAAATCTATGGATCCGCTTCACGGCTCTCCCAGGTCATCAACAACCTGGTCTCAAACGCGGTGAGATATACCCCTGAAGGAGGGGCGATTACCATAGTTGGGAAGCTGGAATCGAACAGTATAATAGTATCTGTCGAAGATAATGGATCGGGGATCAGCGAGGGAGTAATGCCCCGGATATTCGAGGATTTCTTCCGGGGGGATACGGAAACGGAGGGGACCGGTCTGGGACTGTCCATATGCAAACGTGTTGTAGAACTGCACGGGGGAAAGATATGGGCCCAGAGCCCAGTCCCTGAAACCGGGGAAGGCACCAGGTTCACCTTCTCCCTTCCTTTGGATCATGATCGGAAAATGAGTTAGACTTCAGAGGGGGTTTACTATGAAAGCGGGGACTAATCTGGAGAGAGTTCTTGAGGCGGGCCAGTTCGCGGTCACTGCTGAAATCGGCCCTCCCAAGGGTGGCTCAGCTAAGGTTATCGCATCAAAAGGAGAGATGCTGGCCCACGCCGCTGATGCCTTCAATGTGACCGATAACCAGACGGCAGTGGTACGGATGTGCAGTCTTTCCGCCTGCGGGATCCTGAAGCAGTTGGGGCTGGACCCCGTGATGCAGATGCTCTGCAGGGACAAGAACCGAATCGGTCTCCAGAGCGATGTCCTGGGTGCGGTTGCTCTTGGCATAGGGAACTTGCTGTGCCTGACCGGTGACCACGTCAAGTTTGGTAATCACCCGTCATCGAAGATCGTGTTCGATATCGACTCGGTCCAGCTTATTGCCGCGGTCAAGATGATGCGCGACGAAGGCTTGTTCATCAGTGGTGAGGAGATTGCCGGGCCGACTCCGATGTTCATCGGCGCGGTCGAAAACCCGTACGCAGACCCGTTTGAGTTCCGGACAACAAGGCTTGCCAAGAAAGTGAAGGCGGGAGCGGATTTCATTCAAACACAGGCTATCTTTGATGTCGGGAAGTTCGCCAGGTGGATGAAGGAAATCTGCGATCGAGGACTGGACGAGCAAGTTCACATACTTGCGGGTATAATACCGGTGAAGGCAGTGGGCATGGCACGTTACATGAGAGATTACGTCTCGGGAGTCGAGATACCTGACGAGATGATCCAGAGACTTGAGGGAGCAAAGGATGTACAAGAAGAAGGCATACAGATAATTCTAGAGATAATCGAGGAGGTCAAGCTAATACCCGGAGTTCATGGAGTACATATACAGGCGGTAGGCTGGGAGAAGATCGTGCCTGAAATAGTCGAGAGGGCGGGTCTACTACCCAGGCCGATGATGTAGGGAGGGAGACAAATTGGGTGCCAAGATCCTGGTAGTGGATGATGATCCAGACATAAGGGATGTGCTCGAAGACCTGCTGGAGTCGGAAGGGTATAAAGTGATAACCGCGAATGACGGGACCAAGGGGCTTGAGGCCATCA
>Ga0180015_1000042_pt1 | contig 37998 bp, 31 predicted proteins | sample KR13_S2_MetaG_FD_116508 | JGI IMG/M metagenome (GOLD analysis project Ga0180015, IMG submission 116508) | Groundwater microbial communities from the Olkiluoto Island deep subsurface site, Finland - KR13_S2_MetaG | ecosystem: Environmental > Aquatic > Deep subsurface > Groundwater | place...
GTCTAACTGGTTTTATCGCAAATCGGTTCCGGCCGGGGAATATAGTTATCTTGACGATTTAGACTACTATGCTTTTTGCCTGCTGCAAGACGGCGACCGCGATAATGAAACAAAGGTCTTGGCCTGTTTTCGGGATCGCGATACCACCAAAGCGAAACGTGTTCAGGGGAACATTTATTACGGCCTAGGTGATTACCGGAATGCAATCAGGCAATTTGAAGCAGCGGAGTCCGACGGAATATTTGATGTCCTTTTACCGCTAGCACTGTTGAAAAATAACCAGCCACAAGAGGCGCAGGCAAGCATCGATCGCATTCTGAATGGGTTGCCGCGATTTGATGAACGCTTCTTCTTCCTCGAAATCTTCTTTAAATTGCTGATCAGTCAGGCTACCGAGTCCCAAATGCTGAGCGCCTTGGCACAGTTGAAACTGGAATCAGAGTCGTTTTCTCATTATTATTATCTGGTTGCGGAATACTATCGGACCATTAAAAATGACCCAGTCGCAGCGCGAAAATATTTAAAAACGTCGCTGGAGTATCCTTTTGATTTCCCGTCTTACTATCTCTCGCAAAAAATGCTTAAGGAACTCGACGGACGATTGCCATCTCAAGCAAACCAAAACTAATGACAAAGAAACGGACGGCTCATCGGGACGATTCGCGCCATAGGTGGTCAGGCTGTGCTACCATTGTAAATCGGGAGAAGAATATGAGAAGGACAGGAATGTGCGCCGTTGCCCTGATGCTTATCGTGGCACCAGGAATGGATATTTCTGCTGGTGAAAGCCCTGACAACTCCATGCAGAAACTAGAGGAGCTCGCTCAACAGGCCCAGCAAGCGGATGAGTCAAAAGACTATCCAAAGGCGATAACTCTGCTGGAACAAATCCTCAAGAAACATCCGGACCCCATGCTTGAATACAATCTGGCCTGTGCCTACGCTAAAAGCGGCAATAAAACAAAGGCCTTGGACCATCTCGCCAAGGCAATCAGCATGGGTTTAAATGATACGGAACACATGGAGAAGGACCCCGACTTGGACTCCCTCCGTAAATCGCCCGGTTATTCCGGGATTATCAAGAAGGCCAATGATATGGCGGTAGCCCAAGGTAGGGCCGTGGCCGCGGCGCCTGACCCGGAGGATTTGTTCCTCGAGGCCGAAGGGGTGACGAAAGAACAGAAGACGCCGCTTCTTATTTTCTTGCACGGTATGGGAGGCTCTCCAAGAAACGTAAAATCTTTCATGGCGCCACTTGCAAAAGCGTGGCAGTATTCGATCTTCCTGCCATGTGGCAGCGTGAAGATGGGAATGCGACCCGACGGACAACCGGCCTACAACTGGGATGCCAAGAAAGATCCGCAGACGATAATACGAAAGATCAAGACAATGAAGGGCATCCTGCAGGATCAGGTCTATTTGGCTGGATTCTCATCGGGCGCTTGCATGTCCTATCTTATTGCCCTCGATGATCCTGCCGTTTTCGCGGGTGTCATCGCCTTCAGCGGAGGATTGCAGAAGGAATACTTATCTGAAGAGCAATTGAGAAAAGCTTCCGGCAAGATCCCATTCTATATCGTCCACGGCAATCAGGATGCGATGATGCCGCTATCTCTTGGCAAAGACACCCGCGATTATCTGAAGAAACAGGGTTTTAGTGTCTTGCTGAAGGAATTTCAAGGGGGACATTCGCTTCCCGCCAACTACTTCGACATTATCAAGGAAGCAATAGCTTGGTTTCATCAGCAGCCTGAACCAAGTGGCGTCAAGCCAGACTGGGAAGTAAAGGAAACTGCCCATTTCCTGCTTCACTTCGATCAAGCGTCACCGGCAGAACGCGATATTCAGCAACTGGCATCTCTTTTTGAACGCTACTTCGAAGAAACCAGCAGTATGTTCATCTTTCGACCGACGGTCAAAATCAACTGTTTCTTTCACAACACCTTTCCGCTCAAGCATGGCAAGGCAACTGTATGGGGCTTCGTCGATAAAGACGGAGTGCATATGGTGTATACCGAGAAGGAAAAGGATTCCAGCTCCCATGAACTGGGACACTTCTTTCACGACGCAGTCAACCCGAATGCGCCGTATTTTTTTAATGAAGGAGCTTGCGGAATTGGCATTAACATCGGCGGCAAGAACTTTTTTCAACTGGCCAAGGAAACGAAAGCCGCAGAGCAGTCATTGTCTGCCAATATCGAGCGGTTCGGGTTCTTCGGGCGAGACGGGAACTATGTCGCTTATTCTTTCTGCGAGTTCTTGGCACAACGATATGGAACCAGGCAATTCGGAGCTTTCTATTGCGACGTGACGACTGCAAACTATCGCTCCAAACTTGAAGAATTGTCTAAATTGTCGTTCTCAGAGTTGGAGGAAGCATGGAAGACTACCGTACGGAACACGCAAATGCCATAATCCGTACCCAAAGCTATAGTGTGCTAATTATCTCATGACCAAACCTGATTCCATTTCCCCGCCATTTGATGAACCGCACACCGGCGCGCGGTTCCTAAGCACCCATTGGAGCCTGATCATCCGTGCCGGCCAGGACGACTCCGTTGCCGCCCGCCAAGCACTGGGCGAATTGTGTCGGAACTTCATAAATTCAATCAAAAGCCGGGCGTGCCAGGGCAGTGCCCTGCTGGCGGGGCGGCCACCTGCCCTCCACATAATGTGCCAAATTATTTTTCCGGAAATATTCCGAAAACATGAATAATTGTCACACGAGATCAGAAAATCTGAAGTTCTGTTTATGCATTGCGGGTTCTCCGGCAGATCGGGCGGGCGTCGGATCGGTATGTGCAGTGGGTCTGCTGCTGGCGATGCTGGTCCTGTTCGGCGGGGATGCTTGCGGAGCCGCGCCGGATCAAACGAAAAAACAGGAAGGCGGCCGGCGATATGCCATTGTGGTGAACAAGACGATGCCCGAGGACAAGGCGTGGATGCCTGTAGTAGAGGCCCTTAAAAAGAAGCGCTCCGCCGATATCTTTTATTGGGGCAAGAATGATGACGAGTTACGGAGGAATCTGGCCGCTTACCGTCCCCGATACGTGTGTTTCGTGGCGCGTCCGGAAGAGTTGGACCTGACAACCACCGCAACGGGTAATCTCCAGGGGGGCGTGACCAATGATTTTCCTGTCTGCGGCGCCTACTACCATGCCGTGGGAACTTTGATGCGAGGTCTCGACGACGATCCCTACGACGACGCGATCTGGGGAATACTCACGGGCGCCACGCCGGAAGATGCGATGCGCGTGGTATCCGCCCAGCCTCTTGTGGTGCACCGTGGGCTTTCGCACGTCGGCGGCGGGTGGCTCGATTATCTGGAAAGCGGCACTTCTTTCAGCGAAGGCGTGAAGGGGGACAAGTGGATCAAAAATCCCGGGAAACCGCCGGAAAAAGTCAAAGGGCCGGACGACACGACCGCGCAATTTGCCGCGGAACTGAACACGGACAACGTGGACATGGTGTCCACCAGCGGCCACGCGACCGAGCACGACTGGGAAATGGGCTTTAGCTATAAGAGCGGCTCGATAGTTCCCGCCGCAGGGCATCTGCTCGCAGTGGATTCGTCGAACAAGGCGTACCAGATCCTGACGACCAATCCGAAAATATACTACTCGCCCGGCAACTGTCTCATCGCGCGCACGGATGGGAAGGACTGCCTGGTATTGGCCTGGATACATCACGGCGCGATGCAGTTCTCAGGCCACGTGGGCTTCCAGTCGCAGTCGTGCTATGCGTGGGGGATTGCGGAATACTTCCTGTCGTTGCAAGGACGATTCAGCTTCGCCGAGGCGGAGTGGCTGAACCGCCAGGCGTTGCGCTTTGAAATGAGCGGCGGTACGATCGGGGATGATAAGTACATGTGTTGCCGCGACGAGCAGCCATGTTTTGACAGACAGAGAATGCGGTTCCTGCACGAAACGACGACTTTCTACGGCGATCCGCTCTGGGATGCGCGCGTGAAACCCACCGTGCCACCCTTGTACGACCAGGAACTGCGCACCAAAATACTGGCGGGCGGAAAGACGGAGTTGACGTTCATCGTAAAGATGCGCGTGGCGGCCAAGCCGTCCCGTCCGGCGGCCTTCTTCCTGGAAACCCGGACACCGGTGCAGGAGGAAGTGACAAAGGGGCCCAAGGATATGGTGATAACCGAGGGCTTCGCCCTGGTGCCGTTCTGGAAGGCCGACGATCCGGCTCCGAAAGTGGGGGACGAATACGTAGCAGTCGTGGTCCTGTAGCCTCCTGCCGGACGTTGGTTACACCACGCGCTGGGTAAATGAAAATTTCTTAGACAAAAATCCAGGTCGGCTACGCTTTATTACTAATGGCGTTGTGGAACTTGACCCCGGTTGTTTCAAGGGAGAACTTTGGAGTCTAAAATTAACCAACTTGTACAATATTCAGGCATTAATTATAGGAGGGACGAAAGCGATGAAAAAGACAAGTTTTGGAATCGTTGGGAGCTTCGCGGTTGTTTTGGCATTAGGCGCCTTGGGCGCCGGAATTTCCTCGCCACGCTGTCTGGCCGGCCAAGCCGCAGATCGGACTGTTTCCATCGGGAAGGATGATGCCGTTTGGATTTGTTCTTTTCCTCCTCTGGCAAAGGAACTGGGGAATGCGGCCGCTAGCATTCGAATTGCGCTGACAGAAGACGGCAAGCCTCTCGCCGGGAAGGAGATAATTGCGGGCATTACCCAATACGAGGGCGGGATCCGCTTGGCTGTGATGCGAAAGGCAATGCCCGGTAACGCATCCCTGCTGCTATCGGATGTCGTCAAAAAGACGGTGGATGCCAAGGGATGCCTCAACTATCAGGCAAAGCCCGAATCGCTCAAGGAATTGCTTAAGGGCCAGAGTCCGGACACTAATCCAATGGCCCAACTCCAATTGTTCGTCGTGGTCCCTGGCGGTAAGTCCTTGAAGGGAGGGAAGTGCTCCGTTCAATTGCTCAAATCCGGGAGACCATGGAAAGATGCGCAGTGTACGCTGCTGGAGGAATTTCATAAATTCAATCAAAAGCCGGGCGTGCCAGGGCAGTGCCCTGCTGGCGGGGCGGCCAATCATCCGCGGGAAGACAACTCCGGCAGGCAGTTGGTTGTAAGGCATGGGGGGTAGAGGGAGGTGATGACGATGCGAAAGTTTGTGACCGGAATGGCGCTCGGGTTTGTCTGTCTGGGTTTCGCGATGGGCGAGTGCCCTGCAGGCGAGACCGGCAAGTCCACCTCGCAAGCCCTCTCCGTAGGTAAGGACGATGAAGTACTGCAAGTTGGGGTCCCACTGATGGGAGGCCTGGGGATGGACCAAGGCAAGGCCGCTGCCTGGATACGGTTCACGTTGACTTGTGAAGGGAAGCCACTGGCCGGGAAGGAAGTGGTCGCAGGAACTGTGACGGTCCGGAACTTGGGCAGTCTGGCCGTGGCGCGCGCAGGTATTCAAGGCGAGCTCGTTCTGAGAGTCTCTGACTTGCAGTCGTTGAAAACGGACGACAAGGGATGCCTTCAGTATCAGGCCAAACCCGAGGCACTGAAAGGTCCACCGCCCCCGGGCAACGGACCGCCCTCCGCAGAGAAGATTGAGGAGATACAGAGAGAGGTCACGCCGATCCTGATCGTGCGCGGCGGCAAGTCCCTGAAGGACTTGTCTTGCTCCGCACGAATTCAACTCCCGGACAAGTCGTGGAAGGAACTGTCTTGCGGGCCATCGGAGGGTGCGCACGAGATAACGGTGGAAATCAATGGAGTCAGGTTGACTCCCGAAACAATGCCGCCACTCGTCAACAAGGAAGAGGCCAAGCGGATAGGCGCTTTGCTCGCGAACAAGAGAACAAAGAGCGGCATGAAATACACCGTTCTCCTGCCTAACGGCTACGACAAGAAGAACCGGTATCCCCTCGTGGTATGTCTGCATTCCGCCGGCGGGGATGAGAGCGAGTTCCCCACTACTGACGGCAAGCAGGCGATGACCATGGGATTCATCATGGCCTCCCCGAAGGCCGCCGGCGAACGCTGGGGGACGGCGGACAATCCCGGCATCATCAAGGTTGTCGAAGAGGTTACAAAGGAATACTCCGTGGACACATCTGCCGTGACACTCATGGGCGCATCAAACGGAGGCATTTGGGTTTACAACCTCGGGCTCGCCCATCCGGAGGTGTTCTCCAGCATGGTTTCCCTTTGCGGCGGACTGCTCGGCACGCCGACCCTGCCTCCGGGCGCCGAAAAGACCAGAGTCTATATCGTCCACGGGACGCTGGATACGAGCGTTCCGATCGAACATGCGCGCAAGGCGAAGGCGTTCCTCGCGGAGAAAGGCTTCAAGAACGTGGTCTACAAAGAACTTGAAGGGGTTGGCCATTGGACTCCGCCGGCAGAGATGGCCAGAGTCTTCAAGTGGCTCAAGGAAAAACCTGAATGAAAATCCAAATCAAGAGGCCGGGAGGATCATTTCTTCAGCTCGACGGCGGAAACCTCGTGTGGACGGAAAAGGAGTGGGAGGCCGAGCTGCGCTCGATGAAGAAGCTGGGTATGGACACCGTCATAATTGGTACCGTGGAGAATAACAACTATTCCTTCTACCGCTCGGAGAAGCGCCCGCTTTTCGAAAAAACAGGCACGGATGATCCGCTGGCAACTCTCCTCTCCCTGGCCCAAAAGCTGGATATGAAGGTCTTCGTCGGGCTATGCGCCTGGGACTGGAAACGGATGAATGAAGGCGATTTCGAGGAATTCGCCCGGCGCTGTCTTACCGTCGCCGATGAGCTCTGGGGCCGCTATGGAACCAGCCGGGCGTTCGCGGGGTGGTATGCGCTTTCCTGGGAAATGGGAAATGCGCCTGCCGAGCAAGACGCGGGCGTGCAAATGTACCTGAAGGCCATCTCTCACCTCCGCAAGCTGAGCCCGGGGCTCCCGATTATGACCGCGCCCTACTTCACGCTGGATGTCACGCCGCAAGTCTTCGAGGACAGTTGGCGGAAGCTCCTCCCGGTGCTCAAGGTGGATATCGTCGCCCTCCAGGACGGTGTCGGCTGTGGGAGGAACCTGACGCCAAAGAACATCGGGCCGTATTTCGAGGGGATGCAGCGGGCCTGCCATTCCGCCGGCGTCCATCTCTGGGCAGACGTGGAAGTCTTCGATATTCCCTCGGGCTGGAAACCGGCGCCGACCGAGCGTATCGTCCAGCAGATGGAGGCTGTAAGCCCGCACGTCGAGAGGATCGTCTTCTTCGAGTACAACCATTACCTGAGCCCCGTGAAAGGCTTCAAGGATGGAGAGGAACTGACAGAGACGCTTGCAAGACTACCATAATGCGCCCAAAATAGGACGCCTGCCCCGCGTTGCGCGGGGCCTTACCCCACCTTATATAACATCCTTGTTTTCAGTGTAAAATATCCGTAATAGCGCCTCTCAAGAAAAAGTCGGAATTGTCCTCTCTTTCTACGGTTCTCACCCCTTGTCCCTTCTATTGAATATAGTGTAAGGTTTAAGCAAGTTGGAATTAGTATCTTGAATAAACCGTTCAAATCGGTACGTGTAGGAAAGATGAGCATATGAGTAATAAAGCAAGACGGTGGGTGACGTTGATGGTCTGTGCAGCTTGGATGCTCGGTTTTGATCTGTGTCCGGCAAAGGGGGCGGATCAGGCGCCTCTGACCCTGGTCAAGGACGGCAAGAGCGCCCACAAGATCGTGATCCCCGATACCCCAACAGCACAGGAGAAGCTGGCCGGCGAAGAACTGGCAAAGTATCTCAAGCAGATATCGGGCGCAGAACTAGCAGGCAAGTCCGAGTCCACAGGCCCGAAAATCGTCGTAATTCAGGCCAAGGATGGCAAAGGTCCTGGCGATATTAACTTCACCAAGGAAGAAGCCGAGTATGACGCCTTTGTCATCAAGACGGACGGACAGAATCTCTACCTGGTCGGATCCAACAAGCGGGCCGTCCTTTACGCGGTCTATACGTTCCTCGAAAAGTATCTGGACTGCCGGTGGTTGACGTTTGGAGAACGACTGCAGACGGAGGAGGAGAAGAAGACGGGCGCATTCCGCGAGCAGATCGAGGAATACGTGCCCGCGTCCAGGACAATTACCCTCCCTGCCATCGATGATCGCCAGAAGGCCAGCTTGAAGTATCGCGGGTTCATTGCCGCCGCCTGGTTTGGCAATACGCCCATGGCCAATGTGGACTGGGCGATCAAGAACAAGTTGAACTATTTCATGATCCAGACGGAAGGGTACGTTGAGGCTAAAGGATGGCATAACGCGGTCGTCAAGGGTGGGATGATCCCGCGTGGATTCATCCTGATCGCCGGGAATCATTCCTTCTACTACTTTCTCAACCCCGACAAGTATTTCAAGGACCATCCCGACTGGTTTGCCATGATCGGAGGTAAACGCGTCCCCGGCGGACGGACCAAGGGCCAGTTCTGCCTGTCCAACCCCGAGGCGGTAAAGATCTTCCGCGAGAACTTCATTGCCATGGCCAAGAAACATCCCGAAGTGGACATATTCGGCCCCGGCCCTAACGACGAGTATTTCTGGTGTGAGTGCGAGTTGTGCGCCAAAGACAGGATCATGTGGAAGGAAAGGCCGGGTGAGAATCAGCCGGCCCCGCAAGATCTCTACACGGCCTTTGCCAACCAACTGAACGAAGACGTTCAGAAGCTCTATCCAGGCCAGGGCAAGCGATTTGCTATCAATGCCTACCAATGCTACACCCAGCCGCCAGCGAAAGTGAAACCGCTGGCCGGAGCGTTCATCTCTTACGCATTCTTCACCCGCAACTGGTTCACAGTTCCTTGGGGCAACGCCAAAGGTGAGGTGGCGCCGGGTCCGTACCCCATCCAAAGCCATACTGACAACAACAAGCGGTTTTTCCAGCTCCATACCGACAACGTTAAGCAGTGGATCGAACTGACCAAGCCCAGCGGCGGCGACGTGACCTTGTACGAGTACTACTGCGGCCGTTCCGCCTGGGAGAAGGTCGGCTTTTACCTTATGAGCCTCATTTCGGATGAACTGGCGTACTTCCAGAAGATCGGCATTACAGGTTGCGCTGTCCAGGCGCAATGGCCCGAGCGCAAGACTGTCCCGGCAAACCTCTATGTCTTTGCCAAGAATTGCTGGGATACCTCGCTGTCAACCGATGCCATTCTCGACGATTACACCAAGGCGCGTTTTGGCAAGGCCGCCGAACCGATGCTGAAGTACCTGCATGAGGCCGAACGCAACAGCCGTGAATTCAACAAGTACTTCGCCTACGGCAAAAAGGACCAAAGGGACAAGAGTCTTGAGGATTGCCAGAAATATCTGGACGAAGCGAAGGCACTGGCGGATACGGACCAGGCCAAGAAAAACCTCGCTGACGAGGAAGCCAACTTCAGGGAACTCAAAGCATGGCAATTGAGTAAGGGCGGCGCTAATCAATAACATTTACCTAAACTGGCCAGGCTCCGCCGAAGCGCTGCACCCAGGCGAGTGTCATTGTTCAAAAAAGTGCGCGAGAGCATAATAACGAAAAAGACACGGAATAATGAGAAAAATTACTATTACTACAAGAACGGCGCAACAAACCCTATCCGGTTGGGTGAAATACAAGGGCAATCCGGTACTTGGCGGTCAGTACGGAACCTGCTTCGACGTCAGTGTTCTCAAAGACGGTGACCTCTATCGGATGTGGGTCTCCTGGCGACCCAAAGCCAGTGTGGCGTTGGTCGAGAGCCGGGACGGGTTGAATTGGAGCGCACCGGAAGTTGTGCTTGGACCGAACAAGAAATCAGGATGGGAAGAGAATATCAATCGGCCAGTGATCTTGAAAAAGGATACCACGTATCATATGTGGTACACTGGTCAGACAAAGGATCGTTCCTGGATTGGTTACGCAACAAGCCCGGATGGTGTTTCTTGGAAGCGAATGAGCGACAATCCCGTTCTTTCCCCAGAGACGACCTGGGAGAAAGCGGCCGTTATGTGTCCCCATGTTATCTGGGACGAGCAGGATTCGCTGTGGAAGATGTGGTATTCCAGCGGAGAGCAGTATGAACCGGATGCCATCGGCCATGCCACCAGCAAAGACGGTTTGCGCTGGAATAAGTATAAGGCAAATCCGATTTTTATGCCGGAACCCGAAAACGAGTGGGAAAAATGCAAAGTTACAGCCTGCCAGGTGGAAAAACGAACCGGCTGGTATATAATGTTCTACATTGGTTTCCGCGATGTCCATTACGCCCAGATTGGGTTGGCGCGTTCCCGCAACGGTTTATCCCATTGGCAACGGCATTCCCAGAACCCGATCCTCTCTCCTGCTGAAGGCCACTGGGATGCCGATGCGTGTTACAAACCTTGCGCGATTTACGATGAGGAACTCGGCCTCTGGAAACTTTGGTACAATGGGAGGCGGGAGAAGCTCGAACAGATCGGGTTGGCCACCCATAGGGGAGAACGTCTGTGGCCGGAGCTGCGGACAGGAGACATCAAATCGGGTCGCGGGGAATAAGCATCTATCGCTTATTTCTGGGGACGCTGCTGATCACGACATTTGAATGTAACGCATTAATCCGACCGAGTGATGTCAAGGTATCTAACACTGCACAGGCAGTTGCTGATGCTCGCAAGCTAATAGCAAAATAATAACATGACGGGGGCGAGCTTATGAAAATCCAAACCATGAACTGCCCAGGCCGGGGACAATCCAACGCTCATTATCGCGGCAACCGTCCGCCGCTCCTGCCCAATCCGTTGATCAAGCTCCCGCTCGGGAGCGTCCGTCCGCGGGGATGGCTCAAGCATCAACTTGATTTGATGGTGGAGGGCATGACCGGACGCCTTCCCGAAGTGAGCCCGTTTCTCAAAGCCGACAATGGTTGGTTCGGAGGTGAAAAGGAAGGTTGGGAGGAACAGCCGTATTGGTTCCGCGGATTCTATGATCTGTCCGTTCTTACCGGTGATGCGCGTTGCCGCGAGATCGCCAACCACTGGATCAACGCCGTTCTGGGCAGCCAGGATTCGGATGGCTACTTTGGCGCGCGTTTCCACAAGGCAGTCACCGGCAAAAACGGCCAGAACGTGTGCGATCTCTGGCCGCACATGGTGATGCTCGACGCCGTGATCCATCACGCCGAATGTTCGGATGACGCGCGCGTGCTTCCGTTCTTGCAACGGTTTTTCGCCTTTTGTCGTGACTTGCCCAATGACAGGTTCCTTTCTGCCAAACCGGACTATGATATCGGGAATACCCAACATTGCCGGGCCGGGGACATGTTGCCGCACATTTATTGGCTCTACAACCGGACCGAAGAACGGTGGCTGCTGGACCTGGCCCGTCGATTCTATGATCGCATCTCGTCGCCGCCCAGCGAATGGCTGGATCATCATGTGGTCCATTTCACCCAGCGGTTCCAGTACCCGGGAGTTTACTATGCGCTTTCACATGACCGGCGCCATCTGGAACTCACCGAATACTGGTATGCCCAACACCTGAACACGTGGGGACAACAGCCACGCGGCATATTCGGCGCGGATGAACTAATCCGTCCGGGCAAGGTTGATCCCCGGCAGGGGTTTGAAACATGTGGCATAACGGAGTTTGCCAAGAGTTTCTATCTTCTCGGACAGATCAGTGGCGATCCGGTGTACGCCGACCGGTGCGAAGATATCATGCTGAACCACTTTCCGGCCGCGCAGACCCCGGATCTGAAGGCGTTGCATTATTTAACGGCGGCCAACATGCCGCAACTGGACCGGAATGACCATGACTTCCAAAATAAGGGCTGGATGTTGCCCTACTCCCCCCACATTTACCGCTGTTGCCAGCACAACGTGGCGATGGGCTGGCCGTGGTATCTTCAAAACTTGTGGCAAGCCACCGGCGACAACGGTTTGGCTGCCTGGATGTACGGGGCTTCAGAGGTGACCGCCAAAGCGGGTCGGGAAGGCGACGAGATCACCATCCAGGAAAGCACGGACTATCCGTTCCGAACCGGCGTCAAGTTAACCATCCAATGCGCTCGATCAGTCGAATTCCCATTGTATCTGCGGGTACCCCGCTGGTGCGAAGGGTTCAGCGTGGCAATTAATGGCACCCCTTCAACGTTTGATTCCGTTCCGGGAAGCTGGGTCCGGATTGAGAACACCTGGCGCAACGCGGACACCGTCGAGCTCGTGATGCCCGTGAAATTGTCGTTGACCGAGTGGCCGCGCACGGGGAGTGTCACCGTGGATCGCGGGCCGTTGAGTTATTCCGTCCGGATCGAGGAGGACTGGCAGCGAGCCGACGGCACGGATGAATGGCCCGGGTGGGAGGTATTCCCCAAAAGCCCGTGGAACTACGGCCTGGTGAGCGACCAGGATCAGCCGACCGCAAACTGGGAGGTGAAGGAAAAATCGATTTCGCCCACCCAACCCTGGACACTGGATGCCGCGCCGATCGAGATCACAGTCAAAGCAAAACGCATTCCCGGCTGGCGGATTGAAGAGAACACCGTTCAGCCGCTGCAGGAAAGCCCGATCAAGTCGGATCAGCCCGAGGAAACCATTACCATGATCCCTCTCGGCTGTGCCCGGTTGAGGGTATCCTGTCTTCCAAGAATCGGCGCTGGTCCGGATGCCCACGCTTGGAAATGATGATCACCAAACTGATCGTCACACGAATGGTGGGCCAAGGACGGCAAGGTCTGCTGGAACGATTACAAAAAGGGAACCTATCCCGGCCGCCGGCGCAACAGGGGCCGGATACACAGCCAGTATCCGTAAAAGATTTTGTTCAGGATGGCGTTGAGGATTCGGCCTCCGCGGCTGGACGATAATCCGCCCGGCAGATCGAACCGGTCACCCCGCAGGAGTGACTTGTCGGAAACGACTTTCAACTGTTGAACCGCCCGGCGCTTGGACTGGAGCGCCGGTAGTCCCGCAAAAGCCTCCAGCGTTCCCTTCAGGAAAGCAAGTCCTTCTCCCTTCAGCAGGCAGAACAGTCCCGCGGCCAGCTGAAATCCTGCCACGGCGGGAAACGCCAGAACAATTGTCCGCAAGTCGTAATTTTTCAACATGAACCACCAGCGATTCCGGGTTTGATACCGGATCCACTTCAGGCCCCGTTGCCGGCGCAGGTGATAGGCGGCGGCGCTGGAGACCATGAAACAGGGATGGCCCGCCAGTGAGAGCCGGAACGTCAGATCCCCGTCCTCCCAACCGATGAACCAGTCTTCATCAAACCCGCCAACCTGCAGGACTTTGTTCCGAGCGAACAGGGCGGCGCCGGCGGAGACACAGCTGACCTGTACAGTTTCACAGGCGTCCAGCGGACGGACTGCGATTTCACCGGCGTAGTGAATGTCAATGCCGTTGTATTGAACTGTACCCGGCGCGTCATACAGCCGGATTTGCCCGCTGGCGGCTCCGGCCCCGGGCTGCTGACGAAACACCTCTGCCAGGCAGGTGACATAACCGGGATCGAGCACAATGTCGTTATCCATGATGAGCACGAGGTCGGTGGTTGCCCGCCGCAGACCCTCGTTACGGGCGGGATTGGGTCCGCGATTGTCCGGGAACCGATGAATCTGGGCGCCGGGAAACTGCCGCTGGACAAGCGCGACGGAACCGTCGGTCGAGGCATTATCCAGGACCATGACCCCGGCCAAGCGGACGTTCTCCAGGGCATAGACCGATTGCAGGGTGGGGGCCAGTGTGCCTTCGCCGTTATAATTTATCACGGCCACAAACAGATCCATCGGAGATATGGAATTTTCGACCATGTATATCAATTATGGAACCTGGTTGTTGGTATTACTCCTCGCCCGGATCTCCAGGATATCCGGAAGGATCACGGCACCCTTCCGGTGCAGGCCCGCGGAACGGACCGGAACGCGGAGTTTGACATCGGGATTCGCGGGATCAAACAGGCCGATGCGGCCTTGGTAACGACCAACCGGCGCGTTCGGCGGGATGATCAGCGTGCGTTCCACGGCCAGGTCCCGTACGTCGCCGCGGGGCCGGATGATATGATCATCCTGGAACCGGAATCCATCTCCTGTTTGAAAATGAACAAAAGCGGCAGCAGACTTGTAATTCCAGCCGCCAGGAATATCCCAGAAATACCGGATATAAACGGCGTCGCCGGGATGGATCGGCTGGGCTTGAACATGCAGACCCAGCAGCCGGACACCGTCGCTGAACTCAGCCAGCGGCGGGCCGGCATGCCGAACCAATTCAGGGAGAGTCACAAACTGAAATCCTTCCCGGGTTAATCGCTCCAGAATCAGATACACCGCATCCACGGTATTGTGGCGATCGACCTCGTGCCGGGTCTCCCATCCATCATGCAGGAGTAAAATATCGCCGGGTGTGGCCTGAGTGATCATGTGCTCGGCGATTTCCACGGCGCTTTGCGGATTCCAGTCGCCGGCATGGCCGGACCACCCGGCAATGACCACTCCCCGGGCACGGCAGATCTCATCCAGGCCGACTCCATTAATGCCGAACGGTGGTCGGAACCAAGTTGGCTTCACTCCCGTCACCCCGGTAATAGCCTCTTCCCCCCTGGCGATATCCTCCAGCATTGCACGAGAAGTGATCTGGTCGAACCGGAGATGCTGAAATGAGTGGTTCCCGATCAGATGGCCCTCCCGGGCCATGCGCCGGACAATTTCGGGATAGTGAGTGACATTGGTGCCGATGAGGAAGAACGTGGCCGGCACACGGAACTGCTTGAGAATGTCCAGCACCCGTTCCGTCGCCGCGCCATTGGGTCCGTCATCCAATGTCAAGGCAACCATTTTTTCGGCCGTCGGCACAAAATAGACGGTCTCGCCGGGCTGGATAGAGCGGTTCGGTGTCGGCGCCGAAGGGCGGCAGGACCCCAGACTGAGAATAAGTCCGACAATCACTGCCCCAACCGGGAATCGGCCATAAGAGGCGGCATGTACATGGAACATGCCTGAACTTTATCAATCGGACATGCCGATGGGAAGATACTTTTTAAAAGGATCAGGCCCGCGGCGCAACCGAATGGTCGGCCACAAATTGTTGGGCGCGCGCCTGATCATCCGCCGACAGTGTTGCCGTCAACTGGCGCTGCCGGCTGAGGGCTTCATCCCGCAGGAGACCGGGTTCAAGCGCCGCCAAGGCCAGTTCATTCCAGGCAAACGCAATAATCCGGTCGCGGGACACCCCGTTGCCGGTTGCGTACATTCCCCCGAGCAGCAGCCGGGCGCCGGCCTGGCCTTGTTCCGCGGCGGACTGCAACCGCTTCACCGCCTCCGGAAAATCCCGTGCCCGCGATGCCGACGGCACATTCCGGCCATCCAGCTTGCCCAGCAGAGCCTGGGCGGCGGGATCGCCCTGTTCCGCGGCGCGCTGCAACCATTGTGCCGCTTCTCCCGCATTCTGCAGGACACCTAATCCAACGCGATACATGTTGCCAATCTGAAACTGGGCGGGTGCATGCCCCTGTACCGCAGAGCGGCGATACCATTCCGCAGCCGTCGTGTAATTCTGGGGAATATTTTCGCCATTGTAATACATGTCGCCAAGGCGGTACTGGGCTCCGGCATCGCCTCGTTCCGCGGCAGCTCGTACAATTATAACCGCTTCCGGTTCTTCTTTATCCTCCCGGACCATGTGCTTCAACTTGTTCCACACGTTTTCCATCAGACAAACATTTAGCGCTGCTATCTCAGGGTCTTCAAAAAGGGCGCGATCCGCCTCATTACGGCCACCTCGTCCGCTTCCTCGCCTTCATACTCCACCGAGAGGAAACCCCGGAATCCAACCTTCTCCAGGATGGATCGGATACGGGACCAGTCGAAATCGCGGTCCCTGCCGTCCGGCAGGACATTGAAAAACTTGGCATGTACGATGGCCGCGTGGGGAGCGCAACGCTCGATAGATTCATAGGTCTGGGGTCCCACCTGGCTGGTGGGCGGGAAATTCCCGGTATCGAGGGTGAACTTGAAAAACTCGCTTTTGACATCCTTCTGGAGCGCAAGCAGTTGCTCGGCCGTCGTGCCGCCATGGTTTTCCATGGCCATGACAATGCCTTTTTTTGCGCCGAGCCTGACAACCTTTTTAACGGCCTTGAGCACTTTCCGGTATAAGGGCTTCCCGCCGGCTTCCAGTTCCTTGCCGCTCCCGCAGAAAAAGCGGACACACGGCGCACCCAGGAATGCCGCCACCTTGACCCACTCCCCAATATTATTAACTTCAATTTCCCGCTGGGCATCATCCGTCACCGTGAGATGGCCGTCGGCGGACACCATGGCCACGCTCAGGAAATGATCGGCACAGGCTTTTCTTAGCCGGATCAGGTACTCGCGGTCCTTGCTGGGAAAGTGATATCCCAGCAATTCAATGCCATCCAGCCCCAGGGCGGCGCATTCCCTGACCCAACCCATTTGATCCAGCGAGCCCGCTTGAATTGTCCGATGATAACTCCACGAACTGCATGATGTTTTCATTCTCTTATTCCCTCCTTGTTTATTGTTGCGAATACCATACCCCATCTTAAAAGTCCACTAAAATAATGCCGAACCGGGTTATGCTGCTTCAGTTACCGGGGGGGTGTAGATGCGGTTCGACAGAACCGCGGATTGCTGTTCTGTCGAACGGCCGCTACAACTGAAGCTCTCTGACCAATTCAGTTGCGCAACATTTTCCCCTGTAACCGATCCCATGCGCTGGATTTAACGGCGCCAGTGGCGGCTCAGATAATCGAAATAAAACAGCCCGTTCGCCACGGGAACATTGCTTGGAATGTGATTGCCAACGGCAAAGATAAAGCCTGGGCATTTTTTGGCCAGGGGCAGGGTGGCGTCAAGTTCCGCCTGGATTTGGCTCTTCGTTCCGAACGTCAGCGTGCGGCAGTCCACTTTGCTCCCGACGATCACATGCGTCCGGCCATATTTTTCCACAATGGGTTCCAGCGGGTTCATGGGCTCGAAGATAAAGCCGTCGGCGCCCGCCGCGGCAATGTCATCAATAAAATCAATGATCAGTCCGTCGGAACAGAACAGCACTTTTTTTCCGGCTTTCTTTAACACCGCCCAGAGTTCCCGGTAGCGGGGAAATATCACCCGGCGATAAAAATCAGGATGGAGGAATGCCCCTTCCGACCAGACTATGTCGTCGTGACAGATATACACCTTGATCGAGGTCTGCGCCCATGCCTTGACATGATGCCGGGTAAGCCGGAAGAACGAATCCAGGACTTTCTCGAATCGATCCTGGTCGGCCGCCGCCAGCAGGAGCATATCCCATCCAAACGCCTGGATAGCGCCGGAGACGATGGTCTTGTAATATCCACCGGGAAAAACCTGTTCGGGGTTGGCTTTTTGCTGTTCCCGGTAGATTTTCTCATAAAAATCAACCAGCTCTATCATGTCCGGCAATTTGTACTCCTGCACGGCATCGAACTCCAGGACCTGCTCCGGATTAGTGAACGGACATGGCTTGGACGCCCGTTTGTCGGTTCCGTTTTTCAGAAACTCCGCGTGACCCATGTCGGTACTGCGGCCCCGCTGTTCCCACGGCACCGGCCCATCATTGACCGACCAGATAAAATCGCTCTGCCAGCGTTGGTTGAATAACGCCGGGGTTCCGTCCGTGACGGCCTGGATCAGGTCATCGTTGGAGCAATATTCAGTGTGCGCCAAGCGGTCGGTCGGTTTCAACAGGATGGTGTCCATGCCAATTTGATAACTCATTGTACTGATTCCTGCGCTGGGAGTGAACCATTGCAGCAAATGGTAAAAGGTTACCTTCTGCCAGGCCGTTGTTCAACCCTGAATATTTCAATGATCAAGCGTATTTCTCGATCAATTGAATGGACTCGGCGATCCGGGTGCTGCCTACAAAACTAATGGGGGTTGGTGTATTCTGCCTAAGTCTTGCGACGATCGAAACAATTCTCTCGTTCGCACATGACTCAACCGCATTGACGTCCAAATCAAGGCAATGCCTGATCGTCTGTTCGATCGCTTCATCATTAAAACGACGCCGGTACTCCTCGTTGCGGGCTTCGCTGAAATGCGAATGACCCCAGAACGCATTTGTCCCGCAGAGGACCTTGCTGAACGACAGCTTGCCGATGGTCACTTGTTGCATGGTAAACTGGCTAATAATTCATCGGGACCGAGAACTTTCAAGGTTACATAACGGAAGTCTTGTTGATTTCGCGTAACAACGACTTCGGCCCCCGCCAGCCTCTCGGCCTGATCGAGCACCGCATCCTCAAAGTCCGCGAGTTTGCTCTTGAGAGCTTCTTCCAACACAGCCCGGTTGACGGGTGCAATCTCAAACAGCGCCAGCAGCTTTTGCCGGGCTTGACGGGCGACGGGGCGAGGCTTGGTTTGCGTCAAAAGATAGTCAATGGTCGTGATGGGGGGGGGTCGGATGCTTGATGATTCCCCGACGGCAAGGTGTCAAAGAACTCTCCCGCTATTTGCGAAACCGATTTGCCCCGACGGCGCGGGGCAGTTGCACTTCACCCGGCGGCGCCCGTCTTATCTTTGCATCACCTCAAACCGGTAATCTCCGGATCCGGTCTCGAAAACAGACGCACCCGCTTCGGCCCTGAGGAACTTGATTGCCGCCATGTCCGCCACCGGTTTCCCGTCCGCCTTTACCAGCGCGGGATCGGGTGACGGCAACCACACTTCGGCCGTCGTATTGATCGGCACCGTCACTTCCAGCATGAACAAACCCGCTTTCTTCTCCCAGGCACTGCGAATGATTCCATACAGGCACCGGTGCTCGGCCCGTGCCCAATCCAGACCATCAACAGGGTGGGGATGGATGACAATCCTTCTGAATCCCGGCTGGTCCGGATCCGGATTGATCCCAGCCAGGGCCTTGAACATCCAGGCGCTAATGTCGCCGAACATGATGTGATTGCGCGATGAATTGCCATCCCAAGCCTCCCACAGCGTGGTGGCGCCCTGCCCCAGCCAGTGGCCGTAACTCGGGAACTCGGTCCGGGTGGCCATGGCTAACGCCACATCGGTCCGACCTGCGGCGGTGAGCGCATTCGGCACGTATTTTGCGCCGAGAATCCCGTAATCCAGGAGTCCCCGGTTCTTTTCGATGGCATCGAGCAGGGCCTTCTCCACCCGGGGCCGATCCTTCCCATCCACCAGCCCTTGGAAGAGCGCGCAGCCCATGGAAGTCTGGCCGTTGCCGGCATACCCGCCGGTGGCGGGATCGTAAAATTCCTTGTGGAATGCCTTCCGGATTTTCCTGGCCAGGGATTGATACTTGCGCGCATCGCCTTTCCGGCCGAGCCGCATGGCCACGCGCGACAGGATCCGGCAGTTCGCGTAGTAGTAGCCCGTCGAGGTCAGGGCGGCCGGCGCTTTGTGGGCCTCGGATCCGCCGGGCGGACACCAATCGCCCAGACCAAAGCTCAGGATGTGACCGGTCGCCATGGTGGTCATAAAATCCACATAGCGTTTCATGCCGGCATAGTGCCGCCGGAGCACGGTGAGATCGCCGCAATAGAGATACAAATACCAGGGGATGTGCGTGTAGGCGCTGTCCCATGCCGGACCACTGCCCCAGTTGAAGCCCCATCCGCCGGTCGGCACAATGCCGGGGAGTTGCCCGGTCTTGCGCTGCACGTCGGCAAAATCGTCCAGCCACTTGACATAAGCCGCGGCCGAAGCGTAATTGAAAAGACCGGTCTCCGCCGCCAGCAAGGCATCGCCCGTCCAGCCGTTTTTCTCCCGGTGCGGACAGTCGGTGGGAATCCCCGTGAAATTACCGATGTAAGACCAGCGCGTGCATTCCTGGATTTTATTCAAAAGCTCATTACTGCACTTGAACTGGCCGGCGCTTTCAAAGGCAGAATGCACGACCTTCCCCTGCAAACTGTCCACCGTCGGCTGACCGGGGAAGCCCGTAACCTGCACCCACCTAAACCCGTGATAGGTGAAGCGTGGCTCCCAAACTTCCTCGCCGCCGCCTTTGAGCGTGTATTTGTCGGTCTGGACCTGGCCAGTCTTGACAAACATGCCGATATTACCCTGGTCAATATCGCCGTCCTCTCCCAGCTTCTCGGCATAGCGCAGGGTCACCTCGGTTCCGGCCTGCCCCTGGACGCGCAGTTGCACCCAACCGGTCATGTTCTGCCCCATGTCGACAACAAACACACCGGGCTTGGGCTCGGTTATGCCGATTGGCTGGAGGGTCTGCATGACCTTGATCGGCAGGGTCTGGGCCGAAAGCACGCCGCCGGGCGCGGGCGCCACGAACGCCCTGTCCCAAGCGGAATCGTCGAAGCCCAGGCCGCACCACCCGGTGATCTCGCGCCGCGCATCATAGAACTCGCCGTTGCGCAGGCCGTCGAACATGATCGGCCCTGTGCCGGTCTTCCAGGAGGCGTCGCTGCTGACCACAGTTTCCGTTCCATCCTCGTGCAGGAAATGCAGTTGGGCGATCAACTTCGGGATGTGGCGCCACGGTGCTTCATGGAAATTCCACACTTCCTTGGTATGGGCGTTGTACCAACCCGAACCGAGAACCACGCCGACCACATTCCCGCCGCCGGCAACCAGGTCCGTAATGTCATGCGTAACATACAACGAGCGCGTGTCGTACTTGGTGAAGAGCGGGTCCAGCACATGCTCGCCAACCTTGCGGCCATTCAAATACAGCTCGTAATAACCGAGCCCGCACACATAAGCGCGCGCGGACATGACCGGCTTTGCCAGGGTAAAGGTCCTCCGGAAATAAGGCGCCGGCGGGGACGATAGGTTCGGCAGAGGCGTCTGTTTCGGGGAGGCAATCCACTGCGCGCTCCAGTCCTTGTCTTCCAGCAGCCCCATTTCCCAGCAGGCCGTCTCGCTCCACACCCCTGCACGACCCTGCTCGTCCCAGGCACGCACCTTCCACCAGCAGCGTTGCCTTGACTCCAGCCTGATCCCGCTATACGGAACATGAAGGGATTGAGAGGATTCGATCCTTCCGCTGTCCCAGATATCGCTTTTTTCCTGGTCAAGCAGTCCTTTTGACGACGCCACGATAATCTGGTATGCGGTCTGGCGTCTGCCTCGGCCACTGCCCTTGAGTTCCCAGCTTACGGTCGGAACGGGAGTGTCTATTCCCTGGGGATTGACCGCATAGTTGCATTTCAGCGAAGACGGGGTAAGCGTATCAGAGGGCATAACCTAATCTCCCTTGAAACAACCGGGGTGAGGGCGCCCCGGCTCCATTTTTAATCTGTCTGCCGCTTCTGGAGCCGGCCCGCCGCGGGGCGGGCTAACTTGCTTCGCTGCTGCTCCCGGCTTTCTTCCCCAGCACAAACAAGGCAATCCCGGCGGCGACCGAGGCGTTCAGGGACTGGATGCGGCCCTTTTGCGGGATGCCGACGATATGTCGGGCCTGATTGAGGATGTGCTGACCGACGGAGCGGTGCTCGCCGCCGATGACCAGTAGTAGTTTTTCGGGAGCCCGGTCGCGGATCGCCTGGATATCCTCCTTGCCATGCTCATCAAGGGCCACGAGGATATAGCCTTGCTCCAGTAATTCTTTGACATAGGCATTCGCCGGGCAATCCCGGGCAATTCGCAGGTGCTCGCTGGCGCCGGCCGAGGCCTTGACCACGGACGGATATACCTCGGGAACGCCTTTGGCGGAGAGCAGAACGGCTTCCCAGCCGAACACTTCCGCGCTGCGGAGAATGGCGCCGACATTCTGGGGATCCTCAACATTGTCAAGCAGGAGCAGCCGGGGACAGGTCAGCAGGCTCTCAAACGGCACATACGGATAGGAATCCGTCGTTAGCACAATGCCCTGGTGTTCGGAACTCTTACACAGCTGGAATAGCCGTTGTTTCGTCACCCGCTCCATGGACACCGCCAGGGTCTCCAGCATCGACGCCAGTTTTTTCATCCGGGCTGATGCTTCCGCTCCCTCTTGAAGATATGCCTTGTGGATCCGGCGCCGGCGGGCGCGAATGACCTCGAACGCCGGGTTCATGCCGTGGATATATTCTTCCGCCATAGACTGCCTCGGATGCTCCTGCAGTAAATCCCGCAATCGGATATCGCTTGGGGAGTGTACCCCAGCCGGATAGGCTGGAAAAGAAGATTATAAAACAGTGGATCAGAACACGAAAACACTCCGGCAACTAAAGGAAATTCTCTCTCTTCCTTTTACCTGGGTAACGCCGAAAGTTTGATCCGGTCATAGCCGCCGTGTTTCTGTTCTTCCGGATGCGGTTCGACCGGGGGTCACCGATTGATTGCGCAGGGTCCTCTTGGAAATCGTGTCCGGATCAACTAGAATGCGCGGGTGAAGTCGTCGTTGTGCGCCTTGTCCATGGTTGGCATCAATATAGTCAGGTGAAATGATTATGTTAAGACTTCTACATCTTTTACGCTTTCGGAGATTTGCCATGCACGGCTTCCGCCAACTCCTGCACCAGGGCGGCCAGATTGCCGTCCCGGGCGGCCTGGACCAGGGCACTGCCGACCACCACGGCGTCGGCAAAAACGGCGGCTTCACGGGCCTGCCGGCCATTGCTGATGCCGAATCCCACGGCAATGGGAATATTGACCCGCTTCCGCAATTCGGCCACATGAGCGCCGACGCTCGAATCTAATTGCTCGCGCGCTCCGGTGATCCCTTTAACCAGGATATAATACACGAACCCGTCCGCCTGGGCCAAAATCGTCTCGGCTCGTTCCAGGGAGGTGGTCGGCGCAATGAGCTGAATGAACACAAGGCCATGCCGCTTCATGTGCTCGCGCAGTTCCCCCGATTCCTCGAACGGCAGGTCCACGACCAGCAGACCGTCTATGCCGCATACCGCGGCGGCGGCGCAGATGCGTTCATAACCATAGCTAAACAGCGGATTGGCGTAGCTGAACAATACCATGGGCGTATCGAAGCTACCCCGGAGACGCTTGGCTATGTCCAGGATTTGTTTCAAGGTCGTCCCCGACCGGAGCGCCCGCTGACCGGCCTCCTGGATCGTCGGCCCATCCGCCGTGGGATCCGAGAAGGGGACGCCCAGCTCCACGATATCCACGCCGTTTTCGATTGCGGTCCGGATGTTGCGCTCCGAGCCGTCCAAATCCGGGTCGCCTACCGTCAAATAGCCGATTAAAGCTTTTTTTTCCTGGCGTTTCAGCGCGTCCAACGTGGTGATGATGCGGTTCATGAATACCTCCTTCCGCCTTCGTCCCGCTTGCGAGGCGGGACTACGGTGGAGACGTCCGTCTTCCCATCGTGACAGCGCCGGGTCGAGTCGGCTCCGTGTTTCTTGGCACCGGCACGCTGACTTGCTTTCCATGACAAAATATGATCCAGATCCTTATCGCCCCGGCCGGAGAGATTAATGACGATATCGGTTTTCAATCCCAGGATCATTGCCCGCTTTTTGGCTTCCGCGAGCGCATGGCTGGATTCCAGGGCCGGCAGGATCCCTTCCAGCCGGGTCAGATCGTCGAACGCGGCCAGGGCCTCGGTGTCCGTAATATGGCAATACTCGACCCGTCCGCTATCGGCCCAGAAGGAATGCTCCGGCCCCACGCCCGGATAATCCAGTCCCGCGCTGACCGAATGCGCATTGAGCACCTGCCCGTCAGCGTCCTGCAACAGGTAGCTCTTGCTGCCATGCAGAATGCCGACGCGCCCCGCCCCGATGCTGGCGGCATGCTTGCCGGTTTTAATCCCGAAGCCGGCCGCTTCGACTCCGACCAGCTTTACGGCCGTGTCGTCCAGAAAGGCCGAAAAAATGCCCGCGGCGTTACTGCCGCCGCCCACGCAGGCGATAACCATGTCCGGGAGACGCCCGACCTGGTCCAGGCTCTGCCGGCGGGTTTCCGTGCCGATCACGCTCTGAAAATCACGGACCATGATGGGGTAGGGGTGCGGGCCGGCTACCGAGCCGATGACATAAAACGTGTCGTCCACGCGGGCGACCCAGGCGCGCAGGGCTTCGCTCATGGCGTCCTTGAGCGTTGCCGTGCCGCTGGACACCGGATGGACTTCGGCGCCTAAAAATTTCATGCGCTGAACATTAGGCGCCTGGCGCCGGATATCCTCCTCGCCCATGAAGATTTCGCATTCCATGCCAAAGAGGGCCGCGGCGGTCGCCGTGGCCACGCCATGCTGGCCCGCGCCCGTTTCGGCCATCAGTCGGCGCTTGCCCATGCGCTGGGCCAGGAGCGCCTGGCCGATCGTATTGTTGATCTTGTGCGCGCCAGTATGATTCAGGTCCTCCCGCTTGAGAAATATCCGCGCGCCGCCATAGGCTTCCGTCAGACGGGTAGCCAGATACAGCGGCGAGGGACGTCCCACATAATCACGCAGGATCGTCTGGAACTGTGTCCGAAAGGTGGGATCGGCAACCGCATCGCGGTATGCCCGGTCAAGGGCGATCAAGGCCGGCATGAGTGTTTCCGCGACATAGCGGCCGCCATAGACCCCAAAATGTCCCCCGGCATCCGGTTCATGTTTCATAACACAGGTCTCCTTCTGACATCAATCCGGGAATTCCGAACAGCCCTGATAAAGGCTTTCAGTTTCCGATGATCTTTTTTTCCGGCCTCTTCCTCCACACCGCTCGCCACATCCACGCCCAGCGGACGCACCCGCCGAATGGCATCCGCAACATTGTCCGGCGTCAGCCCTCCGGCCAGCATGATGGGATAGTGCCGGGCCAGTTCCGCCGCCCGTTTCCAGTCAGTTCGTGTTCCCGTGCCACCATACCGGCCGGCCGCCTCTGCGTCCAGCACATAACGTTCCGCCGGCCAGCGCTCCGGCGATGGCAACGCGACGCCGTCATGAAACTTGATTGCCCGCCAAATCGGAGCCGGCATCGGCGTCCAGTCATCCGCCGGCTCATTGCCGTGCAGCTGAATAACGGTCAGGCCGCAATCGCGCGCAACTTGAAACACCCTCTCCCTGGTCTCATTGACAAAGACACCGACGGTCCTGGGAGCGCCCGCCATCCGTTCCAGCAGTCGCTGGAGCGTCCTCGGCACAATGTACCGGGGCGATCGCCGGTATAGGACAAATCCCAGGTAATCCGCTCCAGCCTCTTGTGCGGCCCGCGCATCGTCGAGATTTGTCAGTCCGCAAATTTTAATGTCCACTGTTCGTGGCATATTATCTCATGGCTTATGTTTTTTTTCGTGTATTCCGTGGGCAATCCCTTTGGGCATCTCATTGAACAGCAGGCGCCAGGAATGACCGCAATTGTTCGCCGGCGTCCGGTGATTTCATAAGTGCTTCGCCGATCAGGAATCCCCGGTATCCTACGGCCTGCAAGGCCTCGATATCCCGACGATTACGGATGCCGCTTTCCGCGATGCACAGTCTGTCTTGCGGCAGATACGGTGCCAGGCGCCGGGCTACCGACAGATCCGTTTTCAGTGTGACCAGGTCCCGACTGTTGACTCCCACGATGGCTTTTTCCAACAGCACCGCCTGTTCCAGTTCCTCCAGGGTATGAACCTCCACCAGCGCTTCCAGCCCGATATCCACGGCAAGGTCCACCAGTACCCGTAAGTCCCGGGCATCCAGCGCCGCGGCGATCAACAGAACGATATCCGCCCCCAAGACCGCTGATTCGTAAATTTGGTAGGGCTCACAAATAAAATCCTTGCGCAGCACCGGCAGACCAACCGCCCGACGCACCATCCGGAGGTCGGCATCGCTTCCCAGAAAGTGCCGGGGCTCGGTCAGCACGGATATGGCCGCCGCTCCGGCCTTTTCATAATCGCGCGCGAGCGCTTCTGGATGATAATCCCGGCAAAGCAGGCCCGCGGACGGGCTGGCCTTTTTTACTTCGGCAATGATCCAGGGCACGGTGGCGGCCGTCCTTTGCCGCCGCCATGCATTTTGTAAACTTCGGCCGACCGTACCGGCCGCCACCTGTTGTTTAAGCGTGATCAATGATGTTTTCTGACTCGCACGCTGTGCATCTTGTCTGCGTTCCCGCATCACCGCCGTTAGAAAGTTATTCACGGGCATGAAATTCCCCTATTTACCCGGTTGCTTCCGGGCGACACAAGACTTAGACCATTTTTTGTAACTATTTAGATCATCCAACTTTGAAGTGCGGTAGCCAGCGCTAAGCGCTCGCGGGCGCAAATACGCTAACGTATGGCCGCGAGTGCTCAGGTCGACCGGGCAATGAGTTGACCCAGGACTTCCCTGGCACGGCCCTGATCGATGGATGCCGCCGCCAGGGCATAGCCTTCGGCGACGGTTTCCGCCTTGCCGCCGGCAACGATACCGGCAGCGGCATTAATCAGTACAATATCCCGGCCGGCGCCCGGTTCCCCGGAAAGAATATGTTGGATTATCGCCGCATTGGCCGAAGGATCTCCGCCCGCCAACTGGGCCGGTTGATGGTACTCGCCGATCAACGGGAGCGGGTCAAATTCATAGGTCCGGATTTTTCCGTCGCGGAGTTCCGTGATCCGTGTGGCCGTTGTCACCGTGATTTCGTCAAGACCGTCATGGCCGTGGACAATAAAGGCCCGGCGACTGCCCAGGGCGCGCAACACGTGCGCAAAAGGTTCGGTCAGCGCCGGATCGAAGACCCCCAGGATCTGCCCCTTGGCGCCGGCCGGATTAGTCAGGGGGCCCAGCATGTTGAAAATCGTGCGGATGCCCAGTTCCCGCCGAACGCCGGCGGCATGTTTCATGGCCGGATGCATCATGGGCGCATAGAGAAATCCAATGCCGATCTCGCGAATACATTCTTCCACCGTCTCCGGCGGCGCCTCGATATTCACGCCCAGCGCCGCCAGGACGTCCGCCGAGCCACACCGGCTGGTTACGGCGCGATTGCCATGCTTGGCCACCGGCACCCCCGCACCCGCCACCACCAGCGCCGCCGCCGTCGAAATGTTGAACGTGTGCGCTCCGTCACCGCCGGTGCCGCAGGTGTCAACCACCGGCCTTCCGCCCGTATCGATCAGCACCGCATGGCGACGCATGGAAGCCGCCGCGCCCGCGAGTTCTTCCACGGATTCGCCTTTCATCCTCAGGCCCATGATAAACGCCGCAATCTGCGCCGGTGTCAGCGCGCCGGTCATCATTCGATCGAAGGCGGCTTCCATTTCGCTGCGGGCAATATCCCGATGGTCGATCAGCAACTGCAACAACTGTTTCATGACGCCGCTCCTTTCGGATTCCGAACCAGGTCGAGAAAGTTTTTCAACAGGCGTTTGCCGGAAGGCGTGAGAATGGATTCCGGATGAAATTGAACGCCGTAGGTGGGATGCCGGCAATGACGGAACCCCATGATTTCCCCGTCATCGGCCGTGGCCTCCACGATCAACTCCGGCGGCAGACTCGTTCGCACTACCGCCAGGGAATGATAGCGGCCGGCGACAAACGGATTTTTCAGCCCCCGATATAGACCCTGGCCGGCGTGGCTGATGAGGGAGGTTTTGCCGTGCATGATACTGCCGGCCCGGGATACGGTCGCGCCAAACGCCACCCCGATAGCCTGGTGACCCATGCAGACGCCCAGGATCGGCACCTGACCGGAAAGACGCCGGACGAGCTCCACCGATATGCCGGCTTTTTCCGGGGTGCAGGGCCCGGGCGAAATCACGATGGCCTCCGGTTTCTTCCCGGCCACCACATCAACGGTTACGGCATCGTTGCGGAGAACGGTCGTGTCCGCGCCGAGCGCTCCCAAGGCGTGCACCAGGTTGTAAGTAAAGGAATCGTAGTTGTCGATTAGAATGATCATGAATATCCCCTTTAACCATTGGCTTGCAAACGCAGTCCATCCGCAGCCAGCATGACGGCTTTTTGCATGCCCCGCGCCTTGTGACACGTTTCCTCGTATTCCTTCTGGGGATCGGAATTATAAACAATGCCGGCCCCCGCTTGGACCGCCACCGTGCCGTCGGCAATATCCAGCGTGCGGATCGTAATGGCAAAATCCATACTGCCGTCGTAGCTGATGTAGCCCAGCGCGCCGCCGTAGGCGCCGCGGGGTTCCGGCTCCAGCTCGTGGATGATTTCCATCGCCCGGATTTTGGGCGCGCCGGTCAATGTCCCCGCCGGGAATGTGGCCCGAATGACATCCACCGCGTCCTGGTCGCCCCGTAGCAGGCCTTCCACGTGCGATACGATATGCATCACGTGGCTGTACCGCTCAATGGTCATGGTGTCGCGAACCTGGACACTGCCTATTTCCGCGACGCGGCCGATGTCATTGCGGCCCAGGTCCACCAGCATGATATGCTCGGCTTTTTCCTTTTCATCCGACAGCAGGTTGTCGGCCAGCCGGCGGTCCTCCTGCTCGGTGGCGCCCCGCGGACGTGTGCCGGCAATCGGGCGCAGTTCGATGCGCCGTCCTGTCAGACGCACCATGATTTCCGGCGAGGAGCCGACCAATGTTTGCCCGCCGATCTTCAAAAAATACATGTAGGGCGAAGGGTTCAACAGGCGCAGGGCTCGGTACATCTGCAGGGGCGGCACCGCGGTCCGGGCGCTGAACCGCTGGCTAAGCACTACCTGGATCACATCGCCGGACACGATATAATCCTTGGCTCTGACCACCATCTGTCGATACTGGTCGGGTGTCAGGTTGGATTGGAATTCCACCGGCGGATAGGCCGCCGGTTCTTCCGGCGGCGCGGGGAGGCGCAGGGTTGCTTCAATCTCCCGGATTCTGGCCAGGGCGTGTTCATAGGCGTGCTCCGCCGAGGCCGCCTCGGCGGGACGGGAACAGGCGATAATTTTAATCGTATGGCGCAGATTATCAAAGACCACCAGGGTATCCACTTTCAGGAATCGGCTGATTGGCCGGATGCGACTGGCTCCAGTTTTCGGGATGGGCAGCCGTTCCATGTCTCCCACGGCCTCATAGCCGATGAAGCCCACTGCGCCGCCGAAAAATCGCGGCAAACCGGGAATTGATGCCGCCCGGATATTCCGGTAAATGTCCCGCAGCCCTTCCAGCAGTTGCGGCCCGGGAGTCGTTGCATGATCCGCATCAAGCAGCAGGACGGGGTCAATGCCAATAAAGGAATAACGCCCCCACGTTTCACCGCCCTCTATGCTTTCCAGAAGAAAGGCGTTGGCGCGGTCCGCGAACCGGCGGAGCATGGAAACGGGTGTCTCCAGGTCCGCCATGAGCTCCCGGACAACGGGAACTACGTCGTACGCGGCGGCCAAGCGGCGATAGTCCGACAGCGAGGTATTCATAGTGTTTCTATGTATAGAAACAATGGCGGCGGCTGTCAAAGGAAAAATGCAATTATTTTCACTGGTTCGCGGCGGCGGCGGCGGGTATGCTTTTTCCCGTGCGGCATAGTGAACTGATGTAATCGGTCAGTCTTAGCACGGCCTTTGGCCGCAACCAAAATATGACGTAAAGCACAAATGGCGGGAGATCTGATATGAGCTGGATGCAAGTATCGAGCCGCGGCGTTATTGTGACCGTGCATGCCGTGCCGCGCGCGTCGCGAACGGCGGTCCAGGGACTGCACGGCAACGCCGTAAAAATCCGTTTGCAAGCCCCGCCCGTGGAAGGAAAAGCCAACGCGGCCTTGATCCGGTTTCTGAGTTTGACGCTGGATATTCCATCCAGACAGATTATGATTCTATCGGGTCTGGCGGGGCGTCAGAAACGCGTTCTGATCTCAGGGGTGGATGCCGTGACTGTGTGCGCCGGGTTGGGACTCTCCGTGGCTCCCAGTAACCCAGCAGTATGAAGGCCTAGGGTCGGTAGCACCGGCTTTACGCCAGCGATCCTGCTTTGCCAAGGCTACGCAGGCCTGGTAGCCGGAAACCCGGCTCTACCTCAAAACTACACGCTCATAAATATGAAACAAACCACTAGCTGACTCTGAGCGGCATCAGGACATACAGAAATGGAATGTCGCATTTAACAATGGCAGGGCTTAATTCATCCACTAGTTCAATATTGACTTCATCACTGGTAAGGTTGCGAAGCGGATCTATTATAAACTCGGGGTTAAAGGCCATGGTAATCTGTTTGCCCGTGTACTTGATGGGCACGGATTCCCGGGCTTCGCCGACATCCGGAGTTACGGCTGAGATATTCATCTGATTCTTCTCAAATGAAACCTTGATGGATGGATATTTATCGTTGGTCATGAGCGCCACCCGCCGTAGAGCGGCCAGGAAACTTTCCCGATCCACGGCCACGCGTTCGTCGCAATGACTTGGAATGACTTGGCGGAAGTTGGGATAACTGCCATCAATGAGCTTGGTAACCACCAGCACCTGTCCCATATCAAATGAGGCAAGGTTAGTCAGTGTCCTGATTTGTAACGTGCCTTCATCCCCCAAGACTTTAATAAGTTCATTCACGGCTTTTGTTGGAATTACAACTTCCGTCTGGGCATCACCGGGGATTTCCATTTCCTGCTCGATTAAAGCGAGGCGGCGTCCATCCGTGGCAACCATGGTTAGTTTCTGGTCCTTAAAACTCAATAAAACTCCATTCAGCATCTGGCGGCTTTCATCCATGGACGCGGCATAAACCGTTTTTTTCAGCATTTCCTTGAACGTCGCCTGTTCCATGGAAAAGGAACCTGCCGATTCAAAGGAAGGTAACGGCGGAAATTCATCCGCGGAAAGTCCTAAAACTTTGTATGCCGATGAGCCACAGTGAATAGCCGCTGTATCTTTATCGTCAATATCAATATCAATATTCTCATCAGGTAATTCCCTGATTATATTAAGGAGACGGCGGGCTTGAAATGTGCTGGCACAAGATTTTGTTGTGTCAATATCCATACTGAATTTTATACTAAGGGATAAATCTGTGGCAATAATCGATAGATTACCTTTATCGATTTTGATGAGCACGTTGTATAAAATCGGCAATGTTGAATGGGTGCTGATCACGGATTGAACAATCTGGAGTCCTTTGAGTAGGGACTCTTTAAAAATAGTAAATTTCATTAAAACTCCTTATACCGGTGTTTATAATATACTTCTATATATACACTCGTCGTCTTCGTATTGGTTGATGATAAATGAAATAATATTTTAATTATGCCAGGAGCGCCTATTTAGCGAAAATAAAGACGTCTATAAAAATGTTAATGACCTGTGGAAAACCTGCCATTAGAAAACACGGCGCCCATTCAATGACGGCTTATGATCTCCGGTTATTCAGGTTATAAACAGATTTATTTTCCCGGCACTGACAATTTGTGTTCGTCAATCTGTTTGGACAACTTGGTGATAATCTGTTTTACCTGCTGATCGTTAATAATTTTCTGATTAATACGGCGGCAGGCATGCATAACCGTTGCATGAGTCTTGCTGAAAGCAGCGCCGATTTCAGGAAGCGATGCCGTCGTCAGAGACCGGCAGAGATACATAGCGACCTGACGGGGTAAAGCAACGCTCTGAGAGCGCTGTTTACTGGTCATATCAGCCATGCGGATGTCAAAATAATCCGCCACATTCCGCTGAATGGCATTAATGGAAACCGGTTCTTTTTTCTCCTGTTCAATAATGCTTTGGAGCAGGGATTCGGCCAGGTCCATGGATATTTTTTTCTGGTAGATGGAGGCATAGGACGCCAGACGCAATAGCGCTCCTTCCAAAGACCGGATGTTGGAGCAGATATGCAGGGCAATAAACGTTAGAATGTCTTCATCCAGCGCCACGTTAAGCGTCTTTTGCTTGGAATGGAGAATCGCCATCCGGGTTTCAAAATCCGGGGCTAATAGTTCCGTAACCAGCCCCCACTCGAATCGGGTGACCAGCCGTTTTTCCAATCCGGAAATTTCGCTGGCCGGACGATCACTGGCCATTACAATCTGTTTATGCGCATCATACAACACATTGAAAGTATGGAAAAATTCTTCCTGCAGGGCGCTGGTTCTGGTCAGGAAATGGATGTCGTCGATCAGCAGAAGATCCGTACTGCGATATTTATCCCGAAACTGTTTCACATGCCGATTCTGAAGAGAGTCAATGTATTCGTTCATCAAGGCTTCGCAGGAAAGATAATGGACATGGGCCTTGGATTGCGTCAGCACATAGTGTCCGATGGCCTGCATCAGATGCGTTTTGCCCAGGCCAACACCGCCATAAATAAACAGGGGATTGTAAGCTTTGCCCGGTGCTTGAGCCACCGCCAGGGACGAGGCATGAGCAAAACTGTTTGAAGGGCCGACCACAAAGGAGCCAAAGGCGTATTTTGGGTTCAGGGCAAGCTCGGAACTCGCCGCTTGGCCGCATGTTTTTTTGGTATGAGCGGGTTTGCGGGTGGCAGAGGGTTCGACCGACGGGGTTGAAGACACTGCCGGCATGATGACCGGTGTTACCTCAAACTGCACGGTCAAGTCGCGGCCGTAAATTCGGTTGACGGATTCGCGAATCAGTGGGAGATAGTTTTCCTCCAGCCAAGTCTGATAAAAGTCATTGCTGACCGATAATATCAGTTTGTCGGGATCCAATCGTTTTGGAATGATCACGGCAATCCAGCGTGCATAAACATCGGCATTCAGCTGTTCCCGGAGACCTTGGCACACTTTATGCCAGAGCGATTCAAGATTGATATTCAAAGCAACCTCCCAGTAGAATACATTATCCCGAGAACATGGAAAATGACAGACACGATCGCAATTTAAAAATTCAGCCGGCAACTGTCAAACAAAAAACTTTCCTCGAATAACAAATATCTTCACGGGACAAGATAAAGTATAAAATAATTTAACGCGAAGGGACAAAAAAACAGCGCTAATTGCTAACAGGAGCCAAATTCCATAACCCATCCTTTAATAAACGCTTGCACTAACTGCGAGGCACTTACCGAAGGGCTTATCAACACCTTATTAACAGCCCCCCTGAGCTCGCCCCCATGCCTTTATGAAAGGCATGGTAATCGCGGCAACGGGGTATGGCAAGAAGAATTTTCAATTATTTTCTTTATTTTTATAATTCACCATATATGGTGAATATCCGACTAAATTACACAATATAAAGCAGATGCGCATGTTGATTATCGGCGAAAACACCTTGGGGCGAGAAAGCATAGTCCAGGGATAATTAAATGCCGCCAGGATTGGGCTGAACTAGTGGGGCAAGACGAACATAGGATAACGGGCGCTGGGATATGAAGAAATTAACAGGGGCGGTATTACTGGTCGGTTCACCGCAAAATATGCCGGATATCCGCTATGCCACGGGCTTTACGGCGCCCGATCCCGTGGTGTTTCTGCAGGAAGGCAGAAAAAAGCATCTGGTGGTATCTCTTCTGGAACTGGAACGCGCCCGCCGCGTAACAAAGAATGTCACCATCTGGGCGGCGGAAGCGTTAAAGATCCGGGGGAAATTCAACAGAACATTATCCGGTTGGACTTCAGGTCTCTTGCGCCAGTTGGAGATCCGTGCCGTCGTGGTGCCGCCGGAATTTCCAATCGCGGTGGCCGAAAAATTGAGGCAGTCTGGCATCCGTGTCCGGGTCTCGGAATCTACCCTCTTTCCTCAACGGCAAATTAAAACTGACGAGGAACTGGCGCGCATCGCCGAATGCCAGCGGGCTGCCGTTCAAGCCATGCTGGCTGCTGTCCGGCATCTGGCGCTGGCTCATGTTGACGGGAAAGGATTTCTGCGCGTCGATATGAATCTGGTGACTTCGGAAACAATCCGCGCCCTTATTAACAAGGTATTGCTGGATCATCATTGCATGGGACAGGGAACAATTGTTGCCGGCGGACCGCAAGCGGCCGATCCTCATGAAGTGGGATTCGGTCCGTTGCGGTACGGGGAAAGCATCGTGATCGATATTTTTCCCCAGCATCTGGATCACGGATACTGGGGCGACTTGACCCGCACGGTTGTCAAAGGAGCGCCGTCAGCCGCGCTTCAAAAGATATATCATGCGGTCAAAGCGGCGCATGCGGCGGCCTTGTCTATGGTCAAGGCGGGGGTAACGGCATCCCGGGTTCACGAAGCGGCCGTCAGTGTCATTCGGCGGCGTGGATTTCAAAATAGCGTTACCGACGGTAAAACACAGGGATTCATTCACAGCACGGGTCACGGCGTCGGGCTGAACATTCATGAAATGCCGCGGGTGGGACTGCGGTCCGCGCGCCTGAAAACAGGGAATGTAATTACCGTGGAGCCCGGTCTCTATTACCGGGAGATCGGTAGTGTGCGCATCGAGGATCTGATCGTGGTGACGCCGACCGGTTGGAAACCGTTGGCCGTCTGCGAGCATTTTTTCCAGGTGTGAAACTATTCGCCGGCCAACTCAATAAATATGGGTCGGTTCCTTGTTATCGCGCCGTGATCTATCCGCTGGCCATGGCGTGATTAAGCCTTCAACCGAAAAAGCGGCTAAAAGAAAAACCTGCCGCAACTATTCAAATAGCCATGAATCCCGACGACCGCACTCCACTCGTGGCGCGTGGCGAGCCAAAGTTGGATGACCTGAATAGTCACTGTACCAAGACCAAAAAACAGCAGTTGAAAGAGGGCGGGGGGTGAATTATAATAGCTGCACTTGAAAAACAAGCGACCGGGAAAATCCCGGGGTGAGGATGGGTGAATGAAAACGCTCCAACGGGCCAAGGCTATTCTGGATGTTGAGATTAAGGAACTGCAGCGGGTCCGGCGGAATCTGGGCGCCGGCTTCAGTCAGGCCGTCGCCCTCATCCTGGACTGCCTGAACCGCGGCGGCAAGATTGTCGTCACCGGTGTGGGCAAAAGCTATCATATCGGTCAGAAAATATCCGCGACGCTGGCCAGCACCGGTTCCACCAGCGTGGTCCTGCATCCGTCCCAGGCCCTGCATGGGGATATCGGGATCTTCTGCAAGCATGACGTGCTTCTGGTGCTCAGCTATAGCGGGGAGTCCGGCGAACTGGTCGAATTGGTCCCGATCGTCAAGCGCCAAGGGGGCAGAATTGCCGCCATGACGGCCGGCGTGGACAGCGCGCTGGCCAAATGCAGTGATGCAGTAATCACCATCGCCGTTGGCCGTGAAGCCTGCCCATTCAATCTGGCGCCCACGGCCAGCACCACGGCGATGCTGGCTGTCGGCGATGCCCTGGCGATCGTGCTCCTGGAGGCGCGGGGATTCCGCAAGGAGGATTTTGCCAAACTGCATCCGGGTGGCGCCATCGGCCGAACCCTCCTGCTCCGCGTGTCCGACATCATGCGCCAGGGAAAGCGCCTGGCCTGGGTGCCGGCGCACGCAAGAATTCATGATGCCATTGTCGCGATGACGGGCGCGCGGTCGGGATCGGTGGGTGTCGTGGATCGGCAGCGCCGGGTGGTCGGGATTTTTACCGACGGCGACTTGCGTCGTATGCTCAGTCACCAGTCCCGGGTACTCGACCAGCCGATCCGGAAGAATATGACGCCGGCGCCCATTACCATCAGGGACAACGCACGGGCGGTAGAGGCGCTGACTTTGTTTGAAGATCATAACATTGATGACCTGCTGGTGGTCGATGCCGGCCGGCATCTCGTCGGCATGGTGGATATCCAGGATCTGCCAAAGTTCAAGATTCTCTAAACGGGGTGAATCATGTGGGACTATTCGGATAAAGTGTTGGAGCATTTCCGCCATCCGCGCAACGTGGGCGTTATCAAGAATCCGGATGGCGTGGGCGAGGTCGGGTCCATGGCCTGCGGCGACGCCCTGAAACTGACTTTCAAACTGGATGCCCAGGGACGGCTTGCCGACGTGAAATTCCAGACCTTCGGGTGCGCCAGTGCCATCGCATCGTCCTCCGCCTTGACGGAAATCGTCAAGGGCCTGACCTTGGACGAGGCGGCGCAAGTCACCAACCAGGACATTGCCAATTACCTGGGAGGCCTGCCCGAACAGAAAATGCACTGTTCCGTCATGGGACGCGAGGCCCTGGAACTGGCGATCGATAATTACAGGACCGGAAAAACCGCAAAAAAAATTCTGGAAGGCAAAGTGATCTGCCATTGTTTCGGTGTCACGGAGGAGGAAATTGAACGGGTGGTCCGGGACAACCGGCTGGCCACCATCGAGCAGGTGACTAATTACTGCAAGGTGGGCGGCGCTTGCGGCAAATGTCATGGGGACATTGCCGCGATCATTGCCCGTGTCTGCGGGGAACAGCCGCCGACCGCCGTCAAACCGCCGCCGGCACCCCGCTTGACAACGCTCCAGAAGATCAAGCTGATCGAGGAAACCATGGAAAAAGAAATCCGCCCGGCCTTGAAAAAAGATGGCGGCGATATCGAGCTGATCGATGTGGTTGACAACCGCGTCCAAGTGGCGTTACGCGGAATGTGCGCCAATTGCCAGGTGGCGCGTTTCACCCTCAAGGATGTTGTGGAGGCCAAACTCCGGGAATTTGTTGCGCCGGATCTGGTCGTTGAGGAGGTGCCGTCGTGAACAACGTCTACCTGGATAATAACGCCACCACACAGGTTGCCCCGGAGGTGCTGGAAGCGATGATGCCGTTTTTCACGGACTGGTGGGGGAATCCGTCCAGCATGCATGTCTTCGGGGGACAGGTTCGGAAACATGTGGATCAGGCCCGGCAGAAGGTGGCCGCCCTGATCGGCGCCGACCCGTCGGAAATCATCTTTACCAGTTGCGGTACGGAAAGCGACAACATGGCCACTCGCGGCGCGGTGGACGCGGCCGGCGAACGGGTGAATATCATCACGACCCGGGTGGAGCACCTTGCCGTGCTGGAACCGTGCCGGATGCTGAAAGAACGCGGCTACCGGGTGATGGAACTCGACGTGGACGGCGGCGGTAACTTGAATCTCGATGTGCTCCGGCAAGCGTTGAGTCTGGGCCAGGCAGTGGTCAGCATCATGTGGGCGAACAACGAAACCGGCGTGATATTTCCCATCCCAAAAATCGCCGAGACGGTCAAGGCGGCTGGCGGTGTCATGCATACCGACGCTGTGCAGGCGGTCGGTAAACTGGCGATTGATGTGTGCCGCATGCCGGTGGACATGCTCGCCCTTTCGGGTCACAAATTGCATGCGCCCAAGGGAGTCGGGGCCCTTTACATTCGCAAAGGCACGCGGGTGCGTTCCCTCATGCTGGGCGGCCACCAGGAATCGGGCCGGCGGGGGGGACCGAAAATGTGCCGTATATTGTCGGCCTGGGCCGCGCCTGTGAACTGGCCGCTCGCAATATGCATGATGAAATGACGCGGGTGGCGGCGCTCCGTGACCGGCTGCAGCAGGGAATCCTCGCCACGTGTCCGGATGTGCGGATCAATGGCGATCCCGCCAACCGGTTGCCGAACACGCTGAATATCAGCTTCCTGTATATCGAGGGCGAGTCGATCCTTTACCATCTCAGCGATTGCGGCATTGCGGCGTCCTCGGGATCCGCCTGCACCTCGGGCTCGCTGGAACCATCTCACGTGATTCGCGCCATGGGAGTGCCGTTCATGGCGGCCCATGGTTCCATTCGTTTCAGCCTCAGCCGCTACAACACGGAAGCGGATATTGATTACGTCCTGGCTCGGATCCCGGAGATCATCCGTAAACTGCGGGCCATCTCGCCCTTTGCGCCCGTTTGACGCGGCGCTGCGCCACATTCCCCGGTTGTCGGTGAGAAGAAGGAGATCACCCTCCTCTTTGAAGGAGGAGAGGCCAGGTCCAAATCAAGTACGAAAACAGTAACGGTCTCATTTGCAGGGAGTGGCTAAGGAGAATCTTTGTTTCCATGGCCAATGGGATGGAAGGCGAGTATCTGGAACTGGTTCGCGTCGAGGGTGACACTTTTCGTGTAAATACTTTCCCCCTGAGTCGTCAGCCACCCGCCGCCTCGTCGTGGCTGAGTGGATTTTCCACCGGACAAATGATCGTGTCTTCGAGATCTATGGGCCAATCCGCGAGATTCCGGCCATCGTCCAGAGCGGCGAATTCAGGATATTCCGTATGTCGCGAGTGGTCCTTAGCCCGACTTTCGCAACTCGACCATGAATCTTACTATTTTCGGGTTCTAAAGATAGTTATTTCCGAATGTTTTGCGGGTATGGGCGAGCAAAACAGCTTGCGGTGAAGACCTACCCCCTTGCCAA
>Ga0180015_1000043_pt1 | contig 37778 bp, 29 predicted proteins | sample KR13_S2_MetaG_FD_116508 | JGI IMG/M metagenome (GOLD analysis project Ga0180015, IMG submission 116508) | Groundwater microbial communities from the Olkiluoto Island deep subsurface site, Finland - KR13_S2_MetaG | ecosystem: Environmental > Aquatic > Deep subsurface > Groundwater | place...
AAGCGGTTTCGGGCTTGTGATCAGGCCTGAACCTGGTCCCGCCAGTCCGAGAACAGGGAAATCTGATTTTGCCGTGCCGGAAATTCAGTTAGATGCTATGCGTAGGGGTGGGGAAAGAGAGTCAGTGAGCCGTCAGTGCTGACGCCACGCCCACGAAGCACACGTCGAACACGTGGTGTGCTTCGTGGGCGTGGTTCTAGGTGGTTCTCATTTATTACTAGAAAGGCATGGATTTATCGTTGGGTTCGTCTTTATCTTCTTTACTCTTGTCCTTCTCGTTTTCGTTCTCGGCTTCGCCCTCTTTGTTTTCGTCGCCCTCTTCGTCCTCTTTTTTCTTCGAAGGCTTCTTCCAGAGGTCAACATCAATTCCCAGCTCATCCTCGAGGATATCGGGGTCAACAAGGACACCCTTCAACTGCCGTTTGCCAGCGAATGTCCCTGCGCCCGTTGTTCTCATGATGTAACTGACTTTGACATCTTTATCTTTCTTCGCTTTTTCTATCAGCTCAACTTTTTCCCCTATTAGTTCCCTGTAGTGGTTCTCCGAAAAGATGGTCTCATTTGTGTCAGTGTCTCTAATGAACTTCCTTGCTGATGACAGCACCGCAGGAAGGCGTATTACGATGGCGTCGTCAATGTAGCGTGTGACATACTGGTCCCCATAGGAGAGGATTCTATTGTCTATCATGACTGCGATGATTTTCATGAGGTCATCAAGGTCATGACGCCTTCTGCCTCCAGGAAGTATCTGGTAAAGGGCTTGTACCAGTGCCGTCCTTGGGGACCCGTTGATTAGTTTGGATGGCTTGAGACCATGATATTTTCCGTACTGGCAGAACAGGTTCCAGCCAAAGAGGATTATTCCGAGATTGGTCCTGACTCGGTTTGGGGCATCCACGCCGTTTGCATCAATAATCGCGTTGGCCCTCCTAACCGAACGCTCCAGCAACGGCCAGAATTTCTCTTCTTTAATGAGACGAAGGCACCATGACAGGTAAGGGTAAATGAACGCTTGTAAGGGAGCCTTACCCAACGCTTTACGGGCATCATCTCGGGGGTCCCCTTCTTTTATTTCATCTCTGAGCGGGACGAAAATTGTTCTATCACTCATTGCGCTTTCTGGAATCATATCTTCTCCACTAACCCAGGGGGGTGACTTGAGTTTGTACGTTTTGATTGTCTGGTTTGCTCGTCCTCTCTGTACAGTCTCCCCTCCCCATGCTGACCGCATGTCATGCTTCCAAACATCAAATCCTCTCTTGGTATATTCACCCACACGGAATTCATCTAAGAAAGTCGGGACCGACGAAGAATATGCTTGTTGGCTCAAGCGGGTGAAACGTGTCATGTCAGCGGGGTTTGGTTTGTAATCGTCGGGAAGTCCCTCCGTCCTCGTTGCTATTTGCATAGTGGTCGATTTACCAGTTCCTTTCTGACCACTAGTATTTAAAATCGGAAAGCCACCACAATCCAGATTCTCACGAATCAAGGTGCAGAATTTGGAAGCGTATATCCAGCCTATAACTGGCCCAATGATGTTAGCGTCGTTGAGTTGCGAGAGATATTTGTAGACCGCTTCAACTGCTTCCTGTTCTTTTTCTGGCGTCGGCCATTTCTTAGGAAGGATATCGTCCATGTCGTGCTCCTGCTCGGGCATATACAGGAAAGGTCCATCCTTTACCTCCCCTTCTGTTCCTACTGTTACATGGGGATAGATATAATAGTTAGCACCATTGTCCGCTTTGTAAAAACCGAGCGACGTTATGCCCTTCTTTCGAGGCGCTTCTTGTGGAGATAAATTTGCCCTCAATCGCTGTATGTCATTGTTGGTTCCCTGCCACTGGACATCTATGGTCCCGAGTGCCTCAATAAATTTCTCGTTACGGATGAACGCTGCGTGATGGAAGTCTACCTCTCGGATTTCCCCACCGTTGATTTTCATCTCACACCTTATAACTTCATCTCCGTTCTCCATCTCTATTACGAGTTTTTTCTTTAGGGTGAAATTTGAGAGTGGCTCTCTTACAAGGATTTCATGTCCTTCAATTATTTTAGTCCGCTGATTGAAGTACCCTCTTTCATCTTCCATGAGTGGAGTTATAGTCGGTCCCCTCTCGCCAGGTTTGACCTCGTGTAGGTGGCGTTCTTTTGCTTTCTCTGTCTTGTGCTGCGTGATTGCTTTCTGCAGGTCTGTAAGGTTGATGCCATGTTCTCTCAGCTGCGGTTTCACTTGGGCATATTTGGGTAGTGCTTGTGTCTCCAGCAATGCCAGCGACCCAATGACCTCTGGGTCATCAAATACGGTCTTTGCTGCCTCCGCTTTGTTGTTGGCAGTTTTAATCTTTTCGATTGTGTAGTCTATTTTCTCCTTTGCCAGCTCCACTTTGTCGGGCATTCCCAGTGTCAATGGCGTCTTGATATTTTCCCGATGTTCACACTGCTCGCAGGCTCGCCCGAAACGCAGGCTCACGGTCTCCAGATGCTTACACGTCGCTGCAGAGGCTCCCTCTCTTCTACACTTCAACATCTTGCTTGTCTCTTGCTCGCTGTAACCTTCATAGGGCAAAGATATCTTATGGGCGATGTTGTCTCCATTGGCACAGAATCCCGCTATGCCAAGAGCGCCGAAATACCACTCGGGGTAAGAAAGTTTCTTCGCTTGAGTTTCGCAGATTCTCGCCACCCCACATCCCTGTTTAATCTTCTGCCAGTCGGCAACCTGTTTCTTCGGGTCATATTCCCAGTTCGGGTCATAATCTTCGTCGGGTACTTCGGGCACAATAGATATAATCCGTTCCTCGATTGTCTCCAGAGGGAAGTACTGGACTATGCCAGCGTAGTGAGCCGTTACAAGTTTTTGATTATCGGGGTCTTTCATGTTGTACGTTCCTGGAAGACGCAGAAGCCTGCTTATGTCAAAAGCAGCTGTATCCGGTCTCCACCCACATTGTTCTTCCGCCATATTCTTTATCGCTGTCCCCCAACGTTTTGCCGTCGCCTTGATGTTTTTCTCTGTTTTACTTATGGGCGTCTTAAACGGGTTGTATGTGTGGGCACCACTTCCGCTGAGAACTGCAATCGGCGGAATAAGTGGCAGCGTGCTTATGAAGTCTTTGATATCTTCTATACTCTGCGGCTCGCCTTCTTTACCGATGTCATAATCACAGTGGCAACCCACGTAGTATGCAACGTCATTATCTCCACCTCGTTTTCCTGGCATCGGGCATGGACGAAGATTCACTGTGAAGAATGTGTTGACCAGTCCACTGGCATTGAGTTTTTTTGCATCTTCGACGAGACCTGCCCGTCCTTCTTCTTTTGACATGTCAAACCAGTTATCTGATATATAGAAATCGTCCGTTTTTCCTTCTGGAGACCACGCCAGTACTGCATACCCCTCTTTGGTCACCCGTCCATACAACGTGTCGAGAAATTCCTTTGTCATTGCATCTTCGATTTCAAGTTTGTCGTTGGTGGTCATCTTCTCTCGCCTTTTTTCCTTTCCTTTATCTCGTAATCCAGTACACTCGCTTCTTCATTCCAAGCTCATCGTAGACATTGGCTGGCATTAGCCATACGCCGTTGTCGCCCATTCGCTCGGCCATGAACTCACGGTCATCGAGGTCGCAAATTATCATCTCTTGTCCAGTAGCATCGACGTACTCACCAGCCAAGTAATCATCTATAGAAACCATTATTCGCTCAATTCCTAATTGCCCGTTGGACGTACTGGATATATCAAATCTGACCTGCTGATAACCTTCCGCTCGTAGTGCCTCCAATGCCTTTTCGATTGATTCATACCGTTCTGTTTGTGCCGTTTGCTTGTTCATCCTCGCCTCCTTTCCGTTTCCTTCCTCTTCCTCTTCCTCCAGTTCATCTTCCAGGGAATCAATAAAATCCCAGTCTCTCGTATCGCCCCCCATACCCCCGCCGTGTGCGGCGTTAGGTTTATCCCCGTTGTTTCTTAAGTTGTCGTTGTCCGCCATTTCAGTACGGTTGCCTTTCTGCTCGTTTCCTTTTCTCTGCTTGTCTCTCTGCCCGTTTTTTTGCTATTTCCCATCCTCTCTCTGTAACCGGAATCCACTCATACTCCTGGAAATAAACAATTAGTTGACCAAACAGATTCCGTAGATTGAAGAAGATTCTGTGTTTCCAGAGGTCCGGTATTTCCATGATGGTCATCGGTTCAGTCTCAATATTCTCGCCGTCCCAGTCCATATAAGTGACTTTGTTGTATAATTTCCTGTGCTTTTTCCTCATCGTCTACACCGTCTTTCTGTACTCTTTTCTCGAGAAATCATCCAACCAAACTCTCTCGCTCGCTCGAGCGTTTCGAACTCCTCTAACATCTCCTGAGGCCCACAAAATCGATGAAAAATGACCCTCCACCGGTCGCCTACCTTGATGACCGTTACCCTCCCAGGGTCGTGTCCCCGTATGTAGCCAGTGTCGTACTCGGTCGTCATCATCCATCACGCCCTTTCTCGATTCGATGTCCTTCCATGATTAGCTTGCTTTCCTGGTGAATGTTGATATAATAAATATGAGGGCGTCGTCCTTTTTGGGCGGTGTCCTCGGTGCTTGTATAGGGGCTTTTTCTGACAGTCATCATTTCTTTACCGTCTTATCCTTTCTGTTATAGCGGCGTCTATAAGTAATAGCCTCCTCAACATCAAACCTCTTATTACCTCGACCGAAATCGTAATAAGGTAGTTCCCCACGCCTTGCTAATTTCCAGACGGTCTGTACGTTAAGGCGCAGAAGTTCAGCCAACTCATATGCTGTTGCAAAAGTAAGGGAGGGGCGCGAGCAAGCAACATGAGGTGCCTGTTTATTACCAGGAGACGGTGTACCCCGCGCCCCTTCATTACCTTTGTTTTCTGTTTCTTGTTGCTTTTTCATCTTCCGTCTCCTAGGCGTTTCCTTAACGTTCAGATTTAGTATACCATTATTTTCTATGCAGGTCAAACAGTAATATAATCTTTAATACTATACATAACTCTTTATAACTTATCTAACACTTCAGAACATTAGGAAGTTTGTCAATACCCTCACGTTGCTTTCACTATGTCTCGTAAATTAAACTATGATACAATACGCAAGTAGCGCTTGGAAAAGGGCTTATACAGCTATATTAAAGGATACATCGGATTACTACGAACAGGGTATGATTATACCGTAAAGCAATTGTTGACGGTGTATACATATATATGCTACAATATGAACAGCCTATAAGGAGGGGGAATAATGAATGAGTTTGGGAATCTAATCAAGGCGGAAAGGGAACGTCGGGAATGGTCTCTCAGGGAATTAGCAGATAAATCAGGTGTTAGCACAGGGGCAATAAGTCAAATCGAACGTGGAAAACGGCGCTCTCCCCATGAGAAGACAATGAAACGGCTTGTGAAAGCTCTTGAATTAGATGTAGGCGAGCAAGAGCGGGAAATGGACGACATCTCCACACCCGCATTATCGTCGCCAATGCAAGAACTCTACAACGCTTTGTGGAAACTAGGTCTCAGCAGAGTGGCGATTGATAACATCCTTCAGATTACCCGCCTGTGGTTAGAATCTGAGAGGCGGCGATAGTCATGGCCACCAGACGCCCACGAGGATACGTCGAGCGCAGAAAATACGGAAACCGCGCCCGTTACTATCCTGTTTTAAATTTAAACGGGCAGCGGAAATATCACGGTGGGTTTAAAAGAAAAATGGACGCCGAGGACTATTTAAAGCATCTCATAGAACAGGTCATCAACGGCACTTATGGCCGAGAAGATTTGACGTTTAAACAGTTGTATAAGAAGTGGATAAGAGCTAAGAAGAAGTCTTTAAAGCCTTCAACTGTTCTTGGTTATGAATCAACAATTAGTAAACATGTCCTTCCATCTCTAGGCGAGAATAATATCTCGGTTATAACCCCTTTAGATATCCAAGATTGGATTGATGAGATTGGTGAGAAGAACATCTCCTCCGCCACCGTCGTAAAAGTATATCGTTATGTTCGGGCATGCCTAAATCAAGCGCAGCAATGGGGCTTGATTGTGGAAAGCCCTTGTCGGGGAATTGTGCTTCCAGGAGTGGATAGGAAAGAGCTTGATTTCTTAGAGCCAAAAGAAATCCAACGGCTTCTGGGTGCAATAAAAGACCCCGCTGACCAAGCTCTTTTCACCGTGCTTGCTTTCAGCGGCGTTCGCTTCGGCGAAGCGCTCGGACTTGCCTGGAAACACATCGACTTCGATAATGGAGCTATTATTATTTCCCGCTCGGCTTACTGGCTTAACGGCAATCTTCAAACACCGAAGTCCGAAGCGTCCCGACGTGCTGTTCCACTCTTGCCGACTCTCGCCGATGTTCTGAAAGGTTACTACGAATACCAAGGCAGGCCCCGTCCCGACTACTTGCTTTTCTCGTATGACGGCGAAATGCCTTTTGACCAGAGTGACACTCGAAAGCGGTTCAACAGCTACCTTGAAAAAGCAGGCTTGAGGCACGTTCAGATTCACAGCCTGCGTCATTCGTTCGCCACCATTTTGTTGGCGGCGGGCGGGTCTGTCAAAGCTGTTCAACGTGCACTTGGCCACGCAAGCGCAGCAATGACGCTTGATGTTTACTCACATCTCATCCAAGAAAATCTTGGTGACACCATCAACAAAGCCGACGCCCTCCTATCTGGCAACGGCGACAGGGTTGTTACCCTCAAACAAAACCGCCAGTCCCGCTAGGCGTTGCTCTGGCTCCACCATTTCCCTCATCTCCAGACGAAATTGTCGGAGAATACTCGAACATAGCTCGAAAAACTCCCGATAAGCGGAACAAGCAGAGATTAACATGACTTGCTATAGATGGCTTGGTTATGCGGAATATCGCTGGTGGGCCGTGCAGGAATCGAACCTGCGACCTTGGGATTAAGAGTCCCCTGCTCTACCTGCTGAGCTAACGGCCCTTTTCCATCAGGAAAACAAGGTGGAGTTTAGCATTGTACTGTTGTTAAGACAATCACACACAGGCAATGGGCGACGATGTGAGGAGGTTGCGCCCGGGCCCGGTTCAGGCGTTGACACGGATCAGGCGGGCCTCGTCGGTTATCTCCAGGACGATGTTCTTGGCGTTATAGGGGACACCGTCCGCAAGCCAGCAGCCGGTGTTGATGGCTATCGTGCCTGAGAGCGGGAGGGCCAGTATCCCCGCACGGTGGGTGTGGCCGTAGACGAAGTAGTCCGGTTTCTCATCGCAGAGGTAATCCAGCAGCGCCTCTATCTCCGCTACGTTCTCCTCGATAGTGGTACCCCTGCTGGCGGACTCCCGCGCCGCCCCCTGGAGGCCGAGGGCCTTCCCGGTCCGGGAAAGCATCCGGTAGACCCTGTAACCGCCGTTTGGGACCCCCGGCACCAGCGCGCTAAGCGTAAGCATCTCGTAGAACGGAGATATGAATATCTCCATGTCCTCCAGGCCGAGACTCTCGCTCTTCTTGAGCACTAGCGACGATACCCTCGAGCGCCCGGGTGCCCACAGGGCGCGTTCAAAGAACCCCAGCAGTTGCCCGTGGGTAAGGAGCGCCTGCCTCCCCCGGACCGACACCTGGTAGATGGGATAGACGGCGACAAGTGGCACCCTCGCTCCCTTCGGCCTGAGCGCGTCCATGGTAGGACAGTCAGTCGTAAGCGGCATGTTGAGCTCCGGCTGATCCAGCTCTCCCGCCCGGAGCCGGTTGATTATCTGCTCCTGGTAGTACAGTCGGAACACGTAGTGGTCGTGGTTCCCCGGGATGTACACCATCCTCCCCACGTTGTTCAGCATATAGAGGGCGGACATGAACCTCTTGCTCCGGGTCATCGCCTCATCGATCGGGGCCTTCCAGAAGTCGAATACGTCCCCCAGAAGTATCAGCTCATCGATGTCCCCCAGCCCCTCCAGGCATTCAACCAGCGCCTCGACCAGGTGGTTGGAGGTTAGCACATCGAAAGGATCGCCGAAGTGGGTATCGGAGATAACCACGATCCTGTCGGTCTCGCTCCCTTCGACGGCCTTCAAGCGCTCACGCCCTCCCGGCATGTGCGCCGCCACCAACTCTATGCGCCGCCTGGCCTCCCGGGCAATCCTACGAGACGCCTCTATCGGGTGGCTGTTCATGATCTTTTTTCTCTCTTCGGTCACGGCACCCTCTCTATCCGGTCTTCATGCGTTTGACTGCGATATTCTATCATTGACTGCTCTCGCTTGAGGTAGGTGACGCAATGACAGGGGTGCCGGCAAGGTGCCGGCGCTACAAGGCGGAGGGGGGAATGCCGGCAAGGTGCCGGCGCTACGGGTAGAGGAATCGATGCAGGCTGTTGCCGGCGCTACGGGGAACAGGGAATGCCGGCAAGGTGCCGGCGCTACAAGGCGGAGGGGGGAATGCCGGCAAGGTGCCGGCGCTACAGGGAACGGGGAATGCCGGCAGGTTGCCGGCGCTACGGGGAACAGGGGATGCCGGCAAGGTGCCGGCGCTACAAGGCGGAGGGCGACTGGAGAGTCCTGGCTCAAGGGAATGGGGATGGGGATGCCGGCAAGGTGCCGGCGCTACGGGGGAGTATCGGAAGCCGGCAAGGTGCCGGCGCTACGGGGGAGTATCGGAAGCCGGCAAGGTGCCGGCGCTACGGGATAAGGACCCGGGCTACAGGAGGCCGGTCGCCTTGAGAGCGTTCTCTATGGAGATTCTTGCGGGGCACTCCGGCAGATCAAAGAACGAGGTCATGTTCTCGTCGTATCTCCGGATACTGTCGTCCTCCGGAATCCAGCCAATGACGTCCAGTGAGGTGCTCCGCCTGATTGACTCGACCTCGCCCTCGTCGCGGACCCTGTTGATGACCAGGCCGGCGCCGTCTCCCCCCACCATCCGCTTCGCGACGTCCCTGATGGTTTCCGCCACCCGCACACCCTTGGCGGACGTATCGGAGACCAGCAGGATGTAATCTACCGTGGCCATGACATCACGGTTCACCTGCTCTATCCCCGCCTCGGCGTCTATCACGGTCATATCAAACCCGCCCGCCAGGCTCTCTATCGCCATCTTCAGGAAGCTGTTCACCCTGCAGTAACAACCCACGTCATCGGGTCGCCCTATTGAGAGGAAAGCCAGGTTACCGTTCTCTATAATCGCCTCGGCCAGGCGGTAATCCATGGCCTGTGCCAGGCCTCTCTTGGAACGCTCCCCGGCCTTGACCTCGTCGATTACCTCCACGCGCACATCGTTCAACGTCTTTTTCGCCTCCACCGAAAGCGCCATGCCGAGGCCCCCGGCGGGGTCGCCGTCCACCACCAGTACCCGGACCCCGGCCCTCCTTCGCAGGGCCGCCGCGGCTACCGCGGAGATAGTGGTCTTGCCCACCCCGCCTTTTCCGCACACCGCGAGTATCAAGGGCCTGCCCCCGCCTTCTGGTCGGCCAACCTCTCCCGTATCTTCTTGAGGTCCATCACCTCGTCGCAAACGTCTCTGTACTCGCAGGTCTCGCAGTCGAAGTTCTTCTCCTCGTACATCTTCATCAAGGCCTCGATTACCCTCCTGGCCCCGGACGCGGCGGGTGCAAGCCGCTCGACGTCGGCCACGCTGGAGGTAACGAACAGGACCTCGGCACCGGTTACCGGCTCGACCGTTTTCAGGTTCCATATCAACGCGTCCCCGAGGTCCTCGAGGGAGAAGCCCCCAGAAACCGCCTCCCGGCTTATCCTGCACCAGATGCTCTGCCTGCTGGGCATCGTCCTCACCATGAAGCCCTCCAGAACCGTGTCGTAGATCGCCTCGCGGACATCACGGTACGACTCGTACACGTCTGTGAACTTCCCGCCGGCGATCACCACCTGGGCGAACGGCACGCCGCGCTCGTCCATCTCGCTCACGTCCGGGCCCACCAGCGATATCCTGCCGTCTTCCACCGGCCCTTCCGACCATACCAGGGATGAAAGCGATGCTATCCTCGGGTTCCCGAGCTCGATGGCGGTATCGTCCTCGAGGACCAGGCTCTGCTCGGAGGGCCAAGCGGGTCTGGAGCCGGCCCTGAACTCCCGCACGTTTCCCGCGCTTCGCTCCTCTGCGAGGAACCGCTCGACCGCGGCCACCTGCTCGTCGAAAAGTCCCAACGGCGTCTACTCTTCCTCGAACTGGCCCAGGAGCGCGGCGCCTATCGCCGCGGCCAGCCGGGAATCATGGGGGAACTTCTGGTAGGTTCCGTCCAGCTTCTCCTCGATCACCCGCACCACCGACCTGATCCTCGCGACCCCGCCGGTTATCGTGTACTTGTCGGCCATCCCGAACCTCCTGGCCTGGGCCACCACGATATTGGCTACCGAGTCACAGATGCCGGCGATGATATCCGGCATCTTCTCACCCTCGTTCACGTGGGTGATTATCTCGCTCTCGGCGAACACCCCGCACTGGCTGCTTAGCAGGACCGGCTTCTCGGACAGGGTGACGGTCTCGTCGACCTGTTCCACCTCAACGCCCATGGCACCGCTCATCACCTCCAGGAAACGGCCGGACCCCGAGGCGCACTTGTCGTTGCGCATGAAATCGACGACATCGCCGTCTTCGTCGAGCATCATCGAGGTTATGCTCTGCCCACCGATGTCGATGGTCAACTTCACCCCGGGGACCAGCGTCCCGGCCGCCATCCCCACGCAGGTGACCTCGTCCTCCTCGAACTCGGAGTTCTTAACCAGGTCCGCGCCGCTGCCGGTCGCCACCAGGCACTCCACCTCGCCCCGGTCCATTCCCGCCTCGCCCAGGGCCTCCTCCACCATGACGTCTATCTCGTCGGCTGTGTTACCGGTGGTAGCCACGATGTTGCTTGCCACCAGCTTCTCGTCATCAAGGATTACCGCCTTGGAAAAAAGGCTCCCGATATCCACTCCCATCGTAATCATCAGGCACCACGCTCTCTCTGGGCCAGTACCGCCGCCCCGTAAGCCCCGATTATCTGGGGGTCTATCCGCGCGTTCACCATCCGCACGTTCAATGATTTCTCGAGCTCGGTCCTTACCGCGATGTTCTTGGCGACACCCCCGGTCATCATTACCTCGCGCTCCACTCCCACCCGCCTGACCAGGGCCATCACCCGCTCGGCCATGGACCTGTTTATACTGGCGGCGAGGTCCTCCCTGGATACCCCCCGCTGGAGGTAGTGGATGACCTCCGTCTCGGCGTAGATGCTGCACCTGGTGCTCATCTCCGGCGGGTTGCGCGAGCCCTGTGATATCGGCCCCAGTTCGTCGAGCGTCACCCCCAGGGTCTTTGCCATTACCTCCAGGAAGCGGCCGGTGCCGGCGGCGCACTTGTCGTTCATCACGAAGTCGACTAGCTCGCCCCTGTCATCCACCTTGATGACCTTTGCGTCCTGTCCCCCGATGTCGATGATCGTCCTCACGTCCTTCACCAGCGAGAAAGCGCCCATGCCGTGGCACGATATCTCGCTCACGTTCTCCTGGGCCACCTTGGCGTCCTGGATCTTCTCCCGCCCGTAGCCGGTGCTGATGACGTACTTTATGTCCTCCTGCTTCAGCCCCTTCTCCTCCAGCAGGTTCCCGAATGCCGCGCCCGCCGACTCGAGCGGGTTGGGCCTCACCGGGATGCTCTTGTAGGCGTAGATCGTTCCATCCTCCACCAGGACCGCCTGGGCGGTCAACGAACCTACGTCAATCCCACCGAAAAGCATGTATCACCTCTCACCCTTCTTCGCGGGCTCTCCCCTTACGGGGACGTACCCGCTTCTTCTTCTTTGTCACAACGTTCTTCACGAACTGGTCGAGCTCCCTTTGTATAACGCTCATCGGGGTTATCGTCCTGCTCCAGGAGTCCCCCTGAAGGCACAGGACGGGGACACCCGCCTGCTTCATCAGCTCGCTTCTGATAATAGATACCACACTCCAGCTCTGCTTGCAGGCGTGGTGGCCGGAGAAAATGGCGCAGTTGGCGTTCAGGTCCTTCACGATGTATATCGCGTCGTCCAGCCAGGACAGCGACATGGAGTCGCCCCCCATCTGGTGGGTCATGGGCATATTGGCCGCCGCCAGGGCAAGCCCGTCCAGCATGGACTCCTTGCTCTCGGTGGAGATTGGCTGGGGGAAGCAGAGGTTCAGCATGTCGCAGAGATACGAGTACCCCCGCTCCTCCATCCAGTTGTGGAGCCCGATGAAATCGAAGTAGTACCCGGTGTAGAGCCAGCCGCAGCGGGCAATCTCCTTGTCCGCCGGGTAGGCGCCGGCCTCCAGACGCTCCCGGGACACATCGACCATCGCCTGCAGGCAGTCCACCGCCTCCGGCCGTCCCCACATGGTGAACCGGCAACCGTAGGAGAAGAAGCTGAACAGGTTGGGTACCGGGCAGGGGATGTTCTTCCGCATCTCCCACAGCTCCAGGTAAAGCTCGGTGGCCCGGTTGCAGTTCTCTATGACGGAGCGCAGCCGGTCCTCGTCCAGCTTCTCGCCGATGAACTCCTCCAGTTCCTCCACCAGCCGGTATACGTACCTGCGGTACTGCTCCTTGCCCCTGGGCGAGTCGTCCACCGGCTTCTCCAGGATGAACTGGGGGATGCCCAGGTAGTGGGCCACGAACTCGTGTATCTTGGCGTTGGCGTCACAACCTCCCGGCCCGCTGGAGATGATGGCGTCGGCCTTGAAGTCCTCGCCGGCCAGCATCGAGCCCAGCTCGATCGTGCTGGACGAGCAGATGTGGTCCGGTATCCCAAGGCCCATGGCGTAATCCCAGTACCTCTCCCCCTGCCCCTCCAGGAGGGCCACCCCAAGGGTTGTGAGTATCTCGCTGGTGAGCGGGAAAGCGCCTCCGAAAGCGTGGACCAGCTCGGGGATGAAGTTGAACGGGACCAGGATGACCTTCCGGCCCTCCTCCTTGGCCCGCCTCGCCTCCTCCAGCCACCGCCCCAACATCTTGCCGAATGATATCGAGGCGCGCCTGGCCCTGGGTACAAAGAGCGCGTTCAGCGTGTTGACAACGTCACAGGGCAGGAGAAGGGTGAGCCCCTCCACCTCCTCGTCGCTTAGCTCGTCGGGAAGCAGGTTGATTACCTCGAATACTGATGTCACCCTCTGGAAAAGGCCCTGCTTGACGCTTGGTTCTAGTTTAATCGCCGGCACCGGCTGCTAACCTCCCTTTCGGGTAGCCTTCTTTCTTCCCTTCCGCCTGGGGGCCACCACGTTCTTAACGAACTCGTCCACCTCGCGCTGGATGACACTGATCGGGGTCATCCGCTTCATCCAGGAGTCGCCCTGCAGGCACAGCACCGGGGCTCCCGCCCTCTCCATGAGCTCCGTTCTAAGGATCGATATCACACTCCAGGTCTGCTTGCAGGCGTGGTGACCGCAGAAGATGGCGCAGTTCGCGTTCAGCTCCTTGATGGTGTGGATGGCGTCGTCCAGCCAGCACAGGGACATGGAGTCGCCCCCCATCTGGCGGGTCATGGGCATGTTCCAGTTCGCCTCGGCCAACCCGTCGATCATCGACTCCCGGCTGGCGATTGATATCGGCTGGGGGTAGCAGAGGTTCAAAACGTCCCAGAGGTAGGAGTACCCCTGCTCCTCCATCCAGTTGTAGAGGTTGGCGAAATCGAAGTAGATGCCGGTATAGAGCCATCCGCAGCGGGCAATCTCCTTCTCGGCCGGGTAGGCGCCCGTCTCCAGCCGCCTGGCGGACTCCTCCACCATTATCTCGAGGCACTCCACCGCCTCCGGCCTGCCCCACATGGTGAACCGGCAACCGTAGGAGAAGAAGCTGAACAGGTTTGGCACGGGACAGGGGATGTTCTTCCGCATCTCCCACAGCTCGAGGTACAGCTCGCTGGCCCTATTGCAGTTCTCAACGACGAAGCGCAGCCTGTCCTCGTCCAGCTTCTCGCCGATGAACTCCTCCAGCTCCTCGACCAGGGTGTGGAAGTAGCGGCGGTACAGCTCTTTGCCCCGCTCGGTGTTGTCCACCGGTTTCTCCAGTATGAACTGGGGAATGTCCAGGTAGTGGGAGACGAGCTCGTGTATCTTGGCGTTAGCGTCGCAACCGCCGGGTGTTGCGGAGATTATTCCGTCCACCTCGAAGTCGTTGCCGGCCAGCATCGAGCCCAGCTCGATTGTGCTGGAGGAGCAAAGGTGGTCCGGTATCCCCAGGCCCATGGCGTAATCCCAGTACCTCTGACCCTGCCCTTCCAGGCCACCCACCCCCAGGGTGGTCAGGACCTCGCTGGTCAGAGGGAAGGCGCCCTCGAAGGCGTGGATGACCTCGGGGGTGAAGTTGAAGGGCATCAGTATGACCTTACGGCCCTCCTGCTTGGCCCGCTTCGCCTCCTGCACCCACCGGGATACCATCTTCATGTACTTTATCCCCGCTCGCCTGACCCTTGGGTGAAAGAACGCGTTCATGGTGCTGGCTACGTCATCGGGGAGGAACGCCGAGACCCCCTCCAGCTCCTCGTCGCTCAGGTATTCCGGGATCCTGTCCAGTAGCGACAGGAGGGAAAGTATGCGGTCGAAGAGCCCTTCCTTTACGGTAGTTCCTATTACTTCAGGCATCCTGCTCCTGCCCTTCCCGCCGCCGGGGCCTTCTCTTCCTCTTTCCCTTACGGGCTACCACGTTGGTGATAAACTCGTCGATGTCCCGCTGGATAACGCTCATCGGGGTCATCTGCTTCATCCAGGAGTCGCCCTGCAGGATGAGCAGCGGAACCCCGGTCCGCTTCATGAGCTCCGTCCTCAGTATCGAGGCCACGCTCCAGGTCTGCTTACAGGCGTGGTGGCCGCAGAATATGGCGCAATCCGCCTTCAGGTCCTGACAGGCGTAGACGATGTCCTCGAGCCAGGAAATCGACATCGACTCCCCTCCCACCTGCCTGTTCATGGGCATGTTCCATGCCGCCTCTGTTACACCCTCTATCATCGACTCCATGGAGGAGGTGTCCACCGGCTGCGGGAAGAAGCAGTCAAGCCCGTCTCCCAGGTGGGTGTACCCCTTCTCCTCCATCCAGTTGAAGAAATTCGTGAAATCGTAGTAGTAGCTGGTATATACCCAGAGTGTCCGGGCCACTTCCTCTTCAGCCGGGTAAGATTTCTCTTTAAGCCTCTCCCTGGCTACATCCACCATGGTCTGAAGGGTTCTTACCCCCTCGTCGGTTCCCCACATGGTGAACCGTGTCCCGTACAAGAACAACGAGAAGAGGTTTGGAACCGGACAGGGAGTTGCCTTGTGCAGGTCCCATAGCTCGTGGTACAGCTCGGTACACCTGTTCGCCTTCTCCATGACCATGCGGAACCTGTCCTCGTCAAGCTCCTCTCCGAGGAACTCCTCCAGGGTCCTCATGAGACCGCGCATATACTTGTTGAAGAGGTCGCGACCCCTCTCGGAGTCGTCGGTCGGCTTCTCCAGGATGAACTGTGGGATGTCCAGGTAGTGGGCCACGAACTCGTGTATCTTTGCGTTGACGTCGCAGCCGCCGGGTGCGCCGGAGATAACCGCGTGTGGCTTGAAGTCATCGCTGCCCAGGATAGAACCAAGCTCGATAGTGTTGGCCGAGCACATGTGGTCGGGAAGGCCCAGCCCCATGGCCATGTCCCAGTACCGCTCCCCCTGGCCCTCCAGCGCCACCACACCGAGTGTGGAGAGGACCTCGCTGGTAATGGGAAACGAGTTACCGAATACGTGTACGATTTCGGGGGGAAAGTTGAACGGGAGCAGGATAACCTTCCTGCCCTCCCTGGCCGCTCCCCTTGCGGCAAACAGCCACTTCGAGACCATCTTGAGAAACGCCAGGCTGGCCGCTCTCAACCGGGGGATGAAGAGGGCTTGCATCGTGTGCCCCGTATCGGGGGGCAACAGGCTCAGTAGGCCCTCCACCTCCTCGTCGCTTATATCATCCGGTATCAAGCTCACGACATCGAGGAGCGAGGCCACCCGGTCGAAGAGGCCTGCCTGCTTGTACTCACTCATCGGCCGATTCCTTCCGAATCACATTCGTTGGTAGAACCTCGTTCTTCCTCCCCCTTCTGCTCCTTCCCCCCGCTGGGGGGAAGGTTGGGATGGGGGGAGGGGGGGAGGTGGGGGTCAAGTGCCCTCAACCGATCTTCTCCAGGAACGCCTGGACCCTGGTCTTTATCCTCCCCAGGTCCGCCTTGGCGCCGTACTCCTTCTCCAATTGCAGTACCGGTATGTCGTTTTTCTCCAGGTCCATGCGAAGCTGGACGTTGTCCACCCCGTGCACGTCACAGAACTTGTTGTGCACCAGGATTGCCCCATCTACGTTCGCCCGGGAGACCGCCGCCAGCACGTAATCCCTGCGGCTGTAGTAGTCGTCGAACATCCGGGGGCAAAGGAGGTTCTCCAGGTACATATGGGCCAGTGCTTTCAGGGGGTCCTCTTCCCCCCCGCGCTCAACGGTCCAGAACGCCCGCGAGCCGTAGCAGAGGGCGTCGGTAACCACCAGGCCGCCCACGCTCTCTATCTCCCTTATGAAATCAACCTCGTCGGTGGCGGCCCCGCACAGAATCAGCCGCGCGCGATAGCCGGAGATGTCCGTGTCCCTCCGCTCCTCTATTACCCGGTCCAACAGGTCCAGGAAGACGCCCGCGGGCACCGCCGATCCCAGCAGGATAACCGCCAGCGCCTCGGCCCCGGTCATGCCGGGGTTCTCCCCCTCCCTTATCTCGTAGAGCACCCTCAACTTGTCCCTTATGAGACTGTACTCCTCCATCACCCGGAGCAGCTCACGGTCGGTTATCTCGACCTCGAAGTACTCCCCTATCGCCTTCCGGTAGAGCTCCATCTCCCCCTCGAAGTACTCCATTGCGTCTCTGGTCATGATGTGCGGGACCTTGAGGTAATGAAAGAAGTCGAACTCCTTCACGTACTGCCAGTTCTCGAACATCCCCCTCAGGTGGTCGCAGCCGTTGCTCTCTATCAGGCCGTCCAGGAACTCGTAGGTGCCGTCGAGGCCCAGCTGCAGGCAGGACCGGCAGAAACTGCAGTTGAAGCGCGACAGGTGGGCGTCCGCCATCTCCGTATGGGGGTTGCCCAGGGCCCTTATCCGGTAAGGAAGCAGGCCCGCCGCCTCGATGACCTCGGCCGGTGTCATCACGCAGGTGTACCCCAGTACCTTCTTGCCCTCGCTCTTCCACTTCTTTACGTAGTCGTTCTCGATCATCTCCGACTGCCTGATTACCTCTTCCATCGCTTTTCCCCGGGGACCCATAAGTACCACCTTTGACCCTTACCTTAACCCAGTATTTTCCGCTTGAGATTGAGAACCAGCGACCAGACGGCGGCCAGCAGCCCGCCGGCTACCGGCCTGGCAAACGCCAGGGCCCTGTCGGCGCTCTCGAACATCGCCTGGGTAAGCCCGCCAACGGTGGTGCGCACCGCGGTCTCCAGCTCCCGGGTATCAATGGCACCCAGCATCCTGCTGAGAAACTCGCGAGGCGCGCCGGGCCGGGCCGCCATGTACCGGTTGAAGCTGATAAGCGTCTCGTTGATGCGCCCGCCTATCTCTTCCGGCTCCAGGCGCTTGAGCAACTCGGGGGTATCCCTGACGACCCCGGTAACCCTGGTAGCCGTGACCTTCAGCATCGCGCCAAGCTGCTCGGTATCGATAGCCGGAATGATGGCGGCGGCAAGGTCGTCGTATAGCGCCGGGTTTACCTGCATGAACCTGTTGGCGAGCATGATGTAGAGGTTGACTATCCGGGCGACCTCCTTGACCTCCAGGTTCTGCCTGATGTCCTCCCCCAGCTCCAGGAGGATCTCGTCGGGTAGCTGGCTGAACTCCAGCATGAAGTTGGAGAGACCGCGGAGCGCGACGTTCAGGAGTGAACCCACGGTTGCGCCGGCCAGTATGAGTAGTTCGGGGTCGCGGTGAAGGATGTCGGTCACCGAGTCGAGGATAACCTCGAAGTCCTCGCCCAGGGCCACCACCGCCCTGGCGAACTCCGCGGTGTCTACGTTCTCCAGGATGCCCTCGGCAAACTCTGCGAAGACGGCCCTGAAGCGCGGCTCGTCCCGCCCCAGGATGAGGTTCCCCTCGTGGAGTTCGTTGACTATCTTCGACATTGAGGTCACCGCACGACCCAGTTCCTCGGTGTCGATCTCCAGGATGATGTTGAACACTGCGCTGGCCAGGACCTCCTGGGGCAGGTCCATCTCGGAAAGCGCGCCAGAGATAACCTTTATCAGGTTGTTGATAAGCGGCGGAAGTATCCCCACCAGGTTTGCCACGATAACCGGGTTCTCCAGCATCGCGTCGATTGACATCGAAGCCAGGTCCGCCGCGTACTCAATGTAGGCGACGGTGCCCACCCGGAGCTTCCCGAAGTCTATCTCCTCGATCGCCGTCTCGATGGCGGGAAAGACCTCCGCGGCAAGCTTCGGGTTCTCTTTGCCGACCTTCATCATCAGCCGGGAGAAAGCGTTGGTCGCCCGCCCCAGCGCCACCCCATCGAGCTTTCCGGCCGCCTCCCCCAGCAGCTTTCTCCGTTCCTCCGGCTCGAGCTCTTCCAGCACCTCGGCGAACCCGGTGAGCATCCTCGCGTAGGCGTTCATGACGTTGGGAATAGCAAGGAGTATCTCCGGGCCCATCTCGCCACCCTCGCCGAAGAGCGACTCCACCGCCGCGTCCACGGCCTCCGGCTTTACGCTTTCAAGTACGGCCTCAACGTTCTCGCGGGTAACCTTAAACCCTCCGCCCGACCCCGCTTCACTGGCACTCAACTGTAATCACCCCTCCAGGTCCGCCACCCCGCGGCGCGGGGGGCACTTTTCAATCCTTATCACATTCCGGGTTTAACGCCCAATGAGTTCCGTCAATCCTTTGATGAGAGAGCCCGCCAGGCGGCCTATCATCCAGAGCATGGTCATTACCAGGGAACGGCCGACTGAGGCCGCGGCCATGGCGACCTCCCGCATGTCCACGTTCAGGGCCACCTCTTTCAAGAATTGAGTGCTCCCGGACGCCTGCCGGTTCACCAGCCTCGCCGCTGAGGTCACCGCCTCGCCGAGCGCGGCGGCGTCGAGGGAGGGCCTGCCCGCGACCGGAGCGGCGGCGCCCGCCTCCTCGATGCCGGCCATCACCTCCACCGATGCGCGTATCGCCCCGTTCAAACCGTTGATGAACCAGGCGATGAGCTTCTCCCTCATCTCGGGGTTGGACAGGACAATCCTCTCCAGGAGAGGTCCATAGACCTCCGGCAACTCCCTCAGCCTCCCGGAACTGACGTCGCCGGCCATCTGGGACAGGAACTCACTCAGAATCGCGTCAGGAAATTCGTTCAGCTGCCGTCCTATCTCCAGAAGCGCCTCGATTATGTAGTTCATTACCGCCGGGCTCGCACCCATCAGGCCCAGCGACAGGCTCGCGTCCTCCCAGAGGAGGGTCTGGACCATCTGCCGGGCGGCGTCAGGGTTACGCTGGTCTGCGCCGGCCTTGATCATCTCCAGGAACACCGGTGTCCTGATTATCTCGCGGATTACCCGGGCACCCACTCCCGCCTCCACGGAGTCCTCCGGGCGACGGACGTCCTCGTTCTGGCTCATGGAGCCACCTCCCCCGGGTCGTTACCGCCGTCGGAGCCCGCGAGAGAGGCCCGCCACGCTTCCGCCAGTGGAGCGACCACCCCTTCCATGAACTCCGGGTTGTCCCGTGCGATGTCCTTCATGCCCTGGGCGAGGCCCTTCACCAGACGGGCGGTGTCCGAACCCTCCCGCTTTGCCTCCTCGCCCATGCGGGAGACCCGTGAGGCCGCCAGCGGGAGCAGCCTCTCCAGCAGTACGTCGGCCGTGCTCTCCACCTGCTCGTCCCCCGAAAGGGACCGGGCGAGCCCCCGGCTTATGCCCCGGTGCAGGTCCGCCGACGCCTCCGCCAGCGACTCGTCGCCCAGCTCGGACAACCGGATGTACGTCGCCAGCGTGGTCCCTATCATCTCCCCCAGTGACTCGCCGTCCAGCCGCTCGACTATCCCCGCCAGGAAGCCGGCCAGCAGGGGCGGCGGGAACGTGGAGAGCTGGCGGGTGAGCTCCAGCGACCCCTCCACCATGGTGTTCGCGACCGACGGCGCCCCGCCCATCAGCCCAAGGAAGAACTCGGGGTCCTCCCACATCAACGTGCGGACCAGCAGGGCGGTGTTCTCAGGATCAAGCTCAGTAATGAGCGTCCGCACGGCCTTCTTGAAACCGGGGGTCCTGAGAAGCTCCCTCAGCACCCTGCCGGCTCCCTCGATAGGGCCGCCCGGTTGTATCGGTCCGTCAATCATGCATTACTCCTTCTTCCTCCCCCTTCTGCCCCTTCCCCCCGCTGGGGGGAAGGCTGGGATGGGGGGAGGTTCCAGGGGGAGGACTGAGGTGGGGGTCCCCTGACGCCTGCCCGCTAGAGCGTCTCGCAGTCAAAGAACCAGCGGGCCACCTCCATCTGGCAGAGCTGCTTGCCACCCATCCAGAGCTGGACTATCTTGAGGTCCCGCCAGTGCTTCTCGACGTCACGAACCCGGTCGCTCCCATGCGCCCCCATGAGGTTCATGACCAGCCCAACGTTCTCGACCGCCTTGTCGGCGGCGAAGTACTTGAACGCCCTTGTCTTGGCCACCATCTCCTCGGACCAGCGGTCCCCGTAGAGATCGGGCCTGTCCATCATCCTGGCCGCCTGGTAACCGATGACCCTTATGACCTCCAGGTCACGGACGAAATCCGCCAGCACCCCCGCCACATCGTCGTTCTCCTTGAGCGGCCTGCCCCGGAATGTCTTCTCCTCACAGAACTCCCTCAGTATCTCGTAGATGTTCATCATTGCGCCGCTCACGAACGCGATCGTGCCCATGCTGCCCAGGCTGATGATCTCCTTGAAGTACTTGAAGTCGTCCCCCGGCCCGCAGGCGCGGTACCACGAGGGTACCCTCACGTTCTCGAACCAGATGTCGCTGTTCTTGTCGGCGGCCATACCCGCCTTCTGGTATGGCTTCCCCTGGGTCACCCCCTCGGTGTCGGCCGGAACGAAGATAAACGCGAACTCCTCCGGGTCGGTGGACCCGGGAGAGGTGGTGCACACCACGCCGAAGAGGTCCGCCACCCCGGCGCTGTTGGTTGGCCAGAGCTTGTGCCCGTTTATCACCCACTCGTCACCTTCCAGGATCGCGCATGTCTCGATGGTGCTGCCACCCAGCAGGTCCATGTTCTCGATGTCCGCCCCTCCCTGCGGCTCGGTCATGGCGTTGGCGGTGAAGACCGCCTTGTTCGTCTCTATGAACATCGGGGCGAACTCCTCGCACAACCTCATGTTCACATGGGGCTCGTTGCAGATCATGATGAGCGGCCAGAACACCACACCGAACGCGACCGCCATCGCCGAGTCCGCCCGGGCGATCTCCTCGAACATCCGGTACGACCCGGTCCCCAGGTAATCCGAGTGGCCCAGTCCCCAACCGCCGACCTCCTCGGGAAAGAGGACCCTCTGCAGACCCAGCTCGCCCATGAGTCGGTCGAAGGCGGGCTCGATAAGCCGGTGCTCCTCCCAGTCCTCGTCGTACTCCCTGCGGTAGGGGAGAACCTCTTTCTCCGCCCAACTGCGAACGATCTCCCCTAGGGACCTGTCCAGCGGCGAGAGGTACTCAACCGGTCTGGTGAAGTCGTCGATGCCTGGCATCTTCTCCCGCCTCCTCTAAAGGGTCCGGCACCCGAAGTAATGCCGCGCCAGCATCGCCCACGCGGCGGTCTCGGGAATGACAGTTCCTTCTATCGTCTTCACGTCCCGCCAGTAGCGCTCCAGGTTCCACTCCGTCGCGTACCCGGCGGAAGCCATCATCTCCATCGCGTTGTTCATCGAAAGCATCGCCGCTCCGGCCACCTGCTTGAACGTCGCGGTCGCGGTATTGAACATGCCCTGGCTTCCGGCGGGCCCGTAGATGTCAGGCCGGGAGAGCATCCTCGCCAGAGTGTAGGTGAGCACCCTGGAGGTGGCTATCCTTGACGCGGCCCTACCCATCAGCGCGGCGTCCAGCGGGTTCTCCTTGAACACCTGGCCTTTGCCCTTGATGACCCTTGTGTTCCCCCATTCCTTTAAGATCTCGTAGGCAGCCAGGAGAGACCCCAAGATCGTGGCGGCGCATGACATGTAGTAGAAGGAGAGCATCTCGCGGAAGCGGTCCTCCCCGGTGAGGACGACGCGGCCGCCTCCAACCTCCACCCCCTTCAGGTCGAGGTCGGCGTTCAGGCTGGCGGCCAGGCCTGTTTTCTTGATGGGCTCACCGCTCGATAGCCTCTTCGCGCCTTCTCCCAGGAGTGCCACCGCCGGCCCTCCGTCACCGGCGTCGAAAGCCACCGCGAACACCGCGGCGTTCTTGCCGGAGCACTGTGGCCTCACCGCTTCCCCGGAGAGCGCCCACCCCTCGCCGTGCCTCTCTGCCGAAACCTGGTAGGGAAGCCCATAGAACTCTTCTCTTGCGGCCGCGTTGCTACCGCCGTAGCCGGGAAGCACCAGCGAGCCGACCGCCACATCATCGCCACAGAACACAGGAGCGAGTTCCGCCAGCAACTCCTCGTTCCGGTGCGGTTCCACCGCGAAAGTCGACTGAACCGCGAACGTATTTGCGAACAGGAATCCGATGCTGGTGTCGGCCGTCCCAACCTGCTCCAGGGCAACGGCGACGGTCATCGCCACCTCCGCCGTTTCCAGACCTCCACCACCCGACTCCTCGGGCCAGAGCATGGACTGAAGGCCGATATCACAAAACAGCTTGTGGATAGCGGGAAGAAGGAGTTTATCGTAATCCTCGGTATGCTCAAGCCGCCCTGATACGACCTCCTGCTCACCCCAGCGGGCAACGGTCTCCACCATGGACTCGTCGATGTCCTGCACCCACTCACATGGAACCGGGAAGATCTCCTGGTACTTCATATCATCCTCCACTACCCTGGACGGCTTCGAGTATGCCTCGTAGTCAACACAAACGGATTCTATCACTCGGTGAAGGGCAAACAAATAGATAGCAACCAGAAATGACGCAATGGTGCCTGGCACCAGTGCGTCATTTTTCGAGCGGTAGTCAGATAAGACCTGGGGTGAACGAGGGGATTTGAACCCCCGACCTCCGGGGCCACAACCCGGCGCTCTAACCAACTGAGCTACGTCCACCGCGAGTGGCTTGGAAACGGACTCCCGGGCGTTCGCCTTCCGCCGGGCCGTTCCCGTGTGTGTCCAGTATAATGGAACAGGTCTGATATCGCAGTTGTTTATTGCATGTCCCGTTGATTCGACCGTTCAACAGTGGCCTTCAGCGACCGTCCGTCGCCCTCCACGTCCAGAAGCGTGGTGGTGAGTCTCCATGGCTCGGACCCCACTCGTCTTCCGTCCACCGGCCGAAACAACCGCCTTTGTCCATCTCTTTCCACCGCCGTTCCCGCGTTTTACTTAACAATCTACATCACTATTCCGATATAATTAAGTAGAGATACGGATTTTAATGGCCCGAGAGCGTTGGTACCAAGGCAGGAGGTGCTCGTTGGAACCACCTGAACCGGTCCGGATCCTGATCGTAGAGGACAGCGTGACCGTAGCCAGCATGCTCGAGGACCTCCTCGTGACAGATTTCGATGTCGAGGTGAAGATAGCCAGGGACTGCGAATCCACCCGGAAGCTACTGTCCGCGGAAACATTTGACATCATCATGCTGGATTACAGACTGCCCGATGGCCACGGCCACCAGTTGCTGGAGGAGACGAGAGAGTTGGACAGGCCTCCTCTGGCGATAATGGTCACCGGACACGGGGACGAGAATATCGCCGCACTGTCTCTCCGGCTCGGTGCATCCGGGTACGTCGTAAAGGACAACAGCCTGACTTCCACTCTTCCTGACGTGATAGGCAAAGCGCTTGACGAGATAGCGCTCAGGCGGGCGGAGGATAAACTGGTGGAGTCCGAGGAGCGTTACCGTCTCCTTGCCGACAACTCCCTGTCGGGGATCGTGCTCCACGACGGGTTCAATATCCTCTATACCAATGAAAGTGTGTCCAGGATATGCGGCTACCCCCAGGAGCACTTCAAGACGATCAAAGACGTACTCAACCTGCTGATCCCCGGGGAACGAGACCGCGTCGTCCATTACATGAAAAGCAGGCTCTCCGGTGAAGATGTTCCCCGGGTATACGACACCCGGTTAATCCGAAAGGATGAGAGCATAGCTGAAATCCAGTTGATGAACACCCTGACGAGGCTCAAGGGGAAACTGGTGATCCTTGTGACCATCAACGACATCACCGAGCGCGTGAATGCCCAGAACGCTCTGAGAGAAGAGAAAGCGTTTATCGAGGCGGCGCTCAACACCCTGCCGGACATCTTCTGCGTTTTCGATCTCGAGGGCAATGTCATCCGGTGGAACAGGGCACTGTGCGAGATCACCGGGTACGGCGACGACGCGATAGCGTCCATGAAGACCCCGGAGTTCTTCGGAGAAAACCACCATTACGGCAAGGAAACCTTGTCGAAGATGATAAAGGGCGAGCGGGGAACGTTCGAGACGGATATCCGCACCAGGGACGGCAATCTAATCCACTACGAGATCTCCGGCTCGCTTCTCCGGAATGACCAGGGGGACTTGGTCGCGGTCTGCACAATAGGACGAGCCATCTCGGAGCGCAACCAGTAATAAACGCAAGATGGTACCTGGTACCATCTTGCGTTTTTCACCCGTGTGCCCCCCGCAGGTTCGAGTCCTGCTTGAGCTATTATTGTCTGGCACCCCCGGCAGGACTCGAACCTGCAACCTACAGATTAGAAGTCTATCGCTCTATCCAGTTGAGCTACGGGGGCGTCCCATACGATTATAGCAAAACGGGCAGTCACAGAGTTGGACCAACGCAACAGTTGTGCAAAACGCAACAATGGTGCCAGGCACCATTGTTGCGTTTTGTGCGTTTTCTGGTTAGACCTCGTCCTCGCTATATCCGAACAGAACCAGCCCGAAGATCACCAGTATGTACGCCACGATTATGACCATAACCATTACGGGGGCGGCCCAGATAACCATGAACCAGAACAGTATGGCAACCGAGGACCAGATGATCGCGAACCAGCGTGCCCACGGCGCCCTGCTATTGAGGATAGCAATACCGGCGCAGACCGCAATCGCGCCGAAGATTATGCCAAACCATCCCCAGAATGTCAGGTTCGCGAACAAGACCTTGTCAACGAAGTACTCATCTTTTGTCAGTGCGGCAATCCCCCAAATGAAGTTCAGGCAACCCGCGATTACCATCACGATCGACGAGAAAAGTATCCATCCCCTGCCATCCTCATCCATTTCCTCTCCTTCCTTCGCCTGCTTCCCGGCTCACCTTACGATACTAACCTTCCCCGCATCTTCGGTAAATACCTCCCGCGCGTCGGCCGGCGTCACAATCCCACCACGTCGTGGCCACCGGGCCACATGCCATGGTACAGGAAGTACATCGGCCTCTCGACGATTATCGCGATATCGCTCCAAACCGCCACCGACACGTCCCTGCCCGGCCCTACCGCCAGCGGAACGTCGACAGTTACCCGGGTGTGCGCCGGCACCGCGACCGTGGTATCGGTAACGCTCCCATCCTCCAGCATGTAGGAGATGTCGGCGGTTGCGTCCATCATCCCCGGGTTCTCCAGCGACAGCCACTCCTCGAAGCCGTCACGGGTGGTCCCCTCGGCGAAGAACCAGGAGTTCTTGGGCGACCTCGCGCCCATCGCCACGTGTCCGCCGGTCCACTTCTCGCGGTAGTTGAAGTACATCGGTCGCTCGATGAGGACCGGGCTGGTGGAGTCGATGACCGCGGAAACGTCGTTCCCCTCCCCCACCACGTCGTTTACCTTGACGGTCCGCCGGCTGGTGGCGGGGACGTTCAAGGTGTGGATTACCTCCGCCCCATCCCCCAGCACAAACCGCATTGTCACGTCGGCGTCGATGCCGTACGGGTTACCGACGCACAGGTAAGTGTCGAAGCCGCTCCGGGTGGTCCCCTCGGCGAAGTACCACCGGTTCGCCAGCGAGTTGGCACCCATCGCGTTGTGCCCGCCGGTCCAGCCGTTATAATCGAAGTACATGGGGCGCTCGGCCACTATCGCCACGTCGTCGCACTTCACCACCATGGAGACGTCCCGTCCCTCCCCCACTACCGCGTTCACGTCAACGGTCGCCCGGCTACGGGCGCCTACGCTCACCGGTTCGGTAATGGTGGTCCCGTCGTCTAGCACGTAGGTCACGTCCACTGTGGCGTTCCGGTCCGCCGGGTTCTGGAGCGTCAGGTACTCGGCGAAACCGCTTCTGGTCGTCCCCTCGGCGAAGTACCACAACCGGGAGGTGTTGAGGGCGCCTACCGCGTCGTGTCCCCCCTGCCAGCCCCGGTAGTCGAAGTACATCGGTCGCTCGGCGACTATCAGGCGGTCGCCCTCGACCTTCGCGGACACGTCGTGCTCCGGCCCTACCGCGTCACGGATGTTGACGGTGGTACGGGAGTGGGCGCCTACCAGGACACCCTCTACGATGTTCTCGCCGGTCTCCAGCATGTAGGTGATGCTTACGTCCGCCGCCTCGTCGCCGGGGTTCTGAATGCATATCCACTCCTCGAAACCGGCCCGGGTCGTACCCTCCGCGAAGTAGCAGGTAGTGGCCGGGGGCGTCGGATCCGGCTGCATGGTGGCGTAGAGCACCTCCTTCCCGGCGCCCGCTTCTTCCGATTCACACATCATAAAGTAGCGCTGGTTGCCGTCACTAAACAGTCCAGGGTACTCCCCGGCAAACTCTAATCCGGAGATGAGTTCAGGGGCCGTCCAGGTGCCGTTTACCGTCTCGATGAAGTACTTGTTAAAGCCGTAGTACTCCCCGGTGACCTCGTTGTACTTCGCGGTCTCGAACACGCACTGCTGCTCGCCCCGGTCGTTGCTTCTCTGGTCCGTATAATCAGACCATCCCACCGCTGTGGCGTGAACGATGTCAGCGCTTCCCGCGACATCAGTGACGTTCTCGCTGCCGCTCCACTCCGAACCGTCCCACATCCGCGAGTACATGACGCCGACCTCCGGCACTCCCGCGCCGCTGAAACGCTTCTCGAACCACGACGCTAAGGCCTCCCCGCCCGGGAACGTGCTCAGGGTCGGTGAGAATATCTCGTTGTCCACGTCTCCCCTCAGCTTCACCGGGGCAGGGAACGCGCCTCCGGTGCCGTCGGGGGCGCTACAGGCGTAATATACGTTGAACTCCGACATCACACCGCCGGCCTCCCGGTAAGTCTGGAAGAGCGCGTGCCTGCCGCCGTCCCTGTCGATAACCAGTTCGGTGTCACCGACGTAGCGTCCCACCTCGTAGTCGTGCAGGATCTCGGGTGTTGAGAGACCCCCACCGGCCTCTCGTGTGTATCTGAGACGGTTCCCCTGCGGCATCCACGCTCCGGCCCCGCCGTCCCAGGCGTAGGTGGTGATGGCGTACAGGACGTGCATGTCATCGAACGGGTCGAGCCGTAAACTCATTGCCGTTCCCACGTGCTCCGGCGAAGCCCGGGTGATGTTCGCGGGCGCCTGCCACTCCCCGCCGGCGTGGTAGATGAAGTAATAGTTATCCTCTGGCGGGTGGGTGGCATCCAACCAGTAGTTGAAGCGAACCGCGAAAACCCGTGCCTTGTTCCCGGTTCCGTAAAAGGCGAATATCGGAACCCAGACCTGGTTGTCGGCGGCGGAGGTGATATTCTGGACCGCGGACCAGGCGCCTCCGGTCCCCCTGACGGCCCCGTGGATATCGCTCCTGTAGCCGGTAATAACCCCGCTGAACGTCGACGTCCCGTAGGTGACAGCGACCTCGCCCCCCTGGTCCGAGACGCCGACCGAGGGCCACATGTACGGCGTCAGCTGTCCCGGGTCTTCGTTGTAATCCCACTGGGAAAGCACCTCGATGTCGCTCCAGGCGCCCGTGAGCCCGTCGATGAAGCCAACCTGGGCCCTGTAGGAGGAAGGGACAGTCTCCCGGTTGAGCACCGTTACCCAGGTGCCGTATATACGGTTGTTCACCAGCCTGAAATCGGCGCCCTGGATTCCCCAATCACCGCTGTAGGAGGTCAATCTCACCGGGTCGCTCCACGGACCCGCGGGAGTCCGGTACCGGTACCAGATGTTCTCATCCTGGTGCTGGTAGGCGTTCCAGTCGCCGACCAGGTCGTTGGGGTCGCGCCCCCACGTCCACTTCGAATAGACCAGGTGCAGGTAGTCGTCCGAATCCACAGCGAATAGAAGAATATCCGAGTCCTCGAGGCCGGATACCGGTGCTACAGCGACCTGACTCGACCAGGACCCATCGGAGTACTCTGAGTAGTGGTAAGCCTCGAGATTCTCGGTCCTGAACCCGGCGACATCGGGTATCTGCGATATATCGGTCCGCACAGCCCTGGAGTATAGCCAGTGTAATCTCGCACTGCTGTCCAGCCCTCCGCGGGAGTATGCCCCGTAGAGAACGTCAGGGTCCGTAGAGGGTATATATGCCCTCGACAGGTCCGTCCAGCCGCCGGCGCCGGCACCGCTCATGGAGCCGGGAGCGGCCGACTGCTGGGGCTTGTACTGCTCCTTCGGCTGCAGTGAGTCCGGCAGGTACTCGGCGGGTACTACCTCTTTCAGGCGTTCCTCGACGCCCGCGGCATTCCCGTCGAAACACCGGGCGACGTCCGGCGAGTAGTAAGGCCTGGCGCTCTCCGGCCACGAACCATCCCCGGAACCGGAGCCCGATCCCGCCGACTCCCCACTCCCCTCACCGAAGCCTGCGGCGGCAACGGGAAGAACGGCGACGCAAACCAGCAGGAGCGAAATGAGTGCCGTATTCAGTAGATGAAAGGTCATGCCGTGGCGCCAGCGTTGATGCGAAGACATCAGGATTCCTTCCGATTGGTTCCCGGAAACAACGGGGCCGTCCCTCGAGTGGAACGGGGTACCATGCTTTCCCTATCTATACTATATTATACGTTTGGAGAAAGGCCTTTGTGTACGTCGATCTACTGGAATGCTTCAACGCTCCGGGTTTTGTTAGTGTTATTATAGTAACCGGTAAGGCAGTCATCGAGACATGCTTCATGAAAGCCGCATGAACCGAAAGGGCTGACGGTAAGAAGAGTACGGAAGGCTGCAGATGGCACGCTTAAACAAGTATCCCGATAGAGCCTGCGTCGTATGTGGGCACAACCTGGGGCCCTACCTGCGAATCTGCGACAAGTGCGGTTCCATCCAGAGGCACATAGAAGGTGACGGGACGATCATCCCTCCCGACGAGTTCGGGGCCTGCGCCCGTTGCGGGATAACCATACCCATAGAGGACGCCCTCTGCGCCGAGTGCGCCGCGATTGAGTCCATCGTCATGGAAACGACCGGCAAGGAAGAGGGGGGGAAGGCCCGGATCGCCTCCCTCGTCGTGTTTCTAATCGCCCTGGCCGTGGTCGTCGGCTGTATCGTGGCCATGGTGTTCGCCGGAAGCTCCACCCTGTGGATTACGCTCCTCTGTTTCGCGGCGGCTACGGCGGTCGTATCCGCGATATTCCGGTTTGTAATCCTCAAGCCCTCCAAGGATAGGATAACGGTCTATCCCCGCTACGTCCCGAAAGAGCATGATAAGTAGCACGGCCTGAGTACCCCGCTCCATAGATACGCTGGCATTCGAATGCCGCTGCATCCACACCGGCTGCGTTCCGCTCCCTCGAAGTACTACAGGAGTACGTCTCGGTCGCGCGCCTTGCCGGAGCGGCGCTTCGACGCTCTCGGTGCTTAACCGTATCCATGGACCGGGGCACTGAGTCGCGGCGTTTATTCCCCCGGCACAGGCTGGTCGTTTCTGCGTAGCACTCTACCTGGCGTCATCCCGGGGTGGAGCTCGCCGTCTGAGAGCACCACACGGCCGTTGATTATCACCATGTCCAGCCCTTCGGGATGACGCTCGGGGTCCCGGAACACCGCCTCTGTTTTGAAGTTCTCCGGGTCCATGACCAGCAGGTCGGCGAAGTAACCTTCCCTGACAAGCCCCCGGTTCTTGATGCCGAAACTGGCAGCCGGCAGCGAGGTGCACCGGGCGACGGCGCTTGGCAGGTCGATCAGCTTCTTGTCGAAGACATAGCGGTTGATGAACTTGGGGTAACAACCGTAGAAGAGATACGAAGGCCTGCCGATCCCCATCAGGATTGTGTCGGTTGTCACCATCGTCCGGGGGTCCTCCAGGGCCGGGAATGTGTACTTCTCGGTGAAGTAATCATCCGGCTCGGACATCGACTCGAAGACCAGGACCCGCCCGTCCTCCTCGATGAGAAGGTCGCACATCACGTCAAACGGGTGCTTGCCCCGCTCGCTACCCAGGTCGGCGAAGTTGCGCCCCTCCAGGCACTTGTTCTTCTCGCTGTGGACCGCCATCACCGTCACCGCGTCCCAACCCAACTGCCGCATGATGTTCAGCGACCAGTCGTTCTTGCCCCTGTGCGGCCACTTGGGGCGGCCGGTCTCGATGTCCTTGAGCATCTCCTTTCTGACCGTCCTGTCTTTGGCGCGGCCAAGGACCTTCTCCCTGCCCCCGGTCAGCGCCCAGGAGGGGAAAAAAGCCATGAGATGCGTGAACCCGGCGGTGGTGGCATCACATCCATCCCTATCTGCACACCGGAGTTCCGGTGACGCTCAATCTTCCCCAGTAAACTCTTCATCTCCGCTTCTATCAGGAAGTCCGGCACCACCCGGGATGAGAAGTCGGCGTGCCGGGCCAGCCACTTCAGCGCCTTCAGCGCCGGGCGGTGGAGCGGGCCGAACCAGGGCATGCTGAAAATGTGCGACACGTGGCCGTATATGTCGTTCTCCCTCGCGACCTGCGCCACCTCGTCGATCGCCAGGGGGAGGGTCGTGTTGGTATACGAGCGCATATGGCTGGTGAATATCGCGTCGTGCTGCTTCAGTGATTTCCCGAGCTCCACCAGCTCCCTGGTGTCGGACTGGTTCCCGGGGAAGTACTGGAGCCCGGTGGAGAGCCCGAAGGCGCCGGCCTCCAGGGACTCGTCAAGCGACCTCCTCATGCGGGAGATGGCCTCATCGTCGGCCAGCGTCATCTCCATACCCAGGGCGGATATCCGCATCATGCCGTGTGGGGCAAGCAGGGCGGTGTTGAGGAGGACACCTTCCTTCTCGATCATGTCCATGAAGCTGCCCATGGTGTTCCAGCGAACGTCCTTCTCGAAGTTCATCTGGGTGAAGACCTCCAGGTAGAGCTTCTGGCCATCACGGTGCTCCCTGGTTACCGGGGCGAGGCCCATCCCGCAGTTCCCTCCCACGAACGTGGTTATGCCCTGTTTCACCAGGGGGGACAGCAGCTCCGCGTGGTCCGGGCGGAAGTAGGCCAGGTCGGCGTGGGAGTGAACGTCGATGAACCCGGGGCAGACCGTCCGCCCGGCGACGTCGACGCGGCGCTCCGCCTCCGCGCCTTCCAGGTTGCCTATCCGCTCAATGGCGGCTCCCTTTATCCCGATATCTGAACTGTACGGCTCCCTGCCGGAACCGTCCAGGACGCTCGCGTTCTCCAGTATCAGGTCGAACATCGTCACTCCTTCACGTAAAGGCCTCTATCGCTTCCCGGGATTTCGGCGGCCATTGATTTGCAACGCCGATCATATCACCCACACTTTTGCATTCATCCCACCAGGGACAAGGGAAACCAGGCGCGGGCGGCAAAGTATCTGCGGGAATACGTTTTCACGGGAGGTCGTATGGAAGACGAGCGGGCAGCGCAACAGGAGACAGCAGCCGATGACAAGGGCATCGGCGTCGACCGCATAGCCGCGTTCAGCGACGGGGTCTTCGCGGTGGCGATAACGTTGCTGGTCCTTAACATAGACGTGCCACAGGTATCCCAGCAGTTTGCCGACGTGAAACTGCCCGCCGAGATATGGGCGCTCTGGCCTAAGTTCGCCGCTTTCATCATGAGCTTCGTCATAATCGGCTTCTTCTGGATCTTCCACCACATGATGTTCAGGGTAATCAGGCGGCACACCTCCTTGTTCCTGTGGATGAACCTGATGCTTCTCATGTGCATCGTGTTCATACCGTTTACCGCCGCCCTCTTCAGCGAGTACCCGTCCACCGAGATCGCGACTATGTTCTACGCCGGCAGCTGGGCCGTGCCGTCGCTCATCCTCGCGCTCATGTGGTGGTACGCCACAGACAACAAACGCCTCGTCGATGAACAGTACAAAGACATATCCGGGCGCCACGCGACGTTCGCTTTCCTGAACACCGGGCTTATCTTCCTCCTCTCCATGCCAATCGCGCTCATCAACGTGGGTGCCGCCCAGTACTTCTGGCTGATGCTTTTCCCAACTCACTTCATGCTGGGGAGGTACTTTGGCAAGAGAGGCTCTTGAGTGCGCACTACCATGAAGAAGCGAATAAAGTCGCGACTCTAGGGGGTAAGGGGAGAGGGTTGAGGTGATGGGGACAACAACTCCTCGACTACCGGGTGCACCCCTCGGCGAAATGCCAGGTCGTGCCGGTGCCGGTTGAGCCCACCACGTCGTGGCCGCCGGGCCACATGCCGTGGTAGTTGAAGTACGTGGGCCGCTCGGCGACTATCGGCGCGCCAGCAGTTACCCGCATGCTGACGTCCTCCCCAGGCCCGACGTCCATGTTGACGTCCACGGTGGAGCGACTGAGCGGCGGAAGCAGTATCGTCCTCGCCTCGTTCCTCCCGCTCCCCAGGAAGTAATCCACGGTGGCCTCCACCTGCTCCTGCTGCGGGTTGCCCAGGCACAGCCAGGTGTGAAAACCATCCCGGGTGCACCCCTCGGCGAAGTGCCAGGTTGTGCCGGGCTCCAGCGCCCCCACCACGTCGTGGCCTCCTTCCCACGCCCCGCGGAACAGGAAGTAGAGGGGGCGCTCGGCCACCAGGGGCCGGTCGGACTCCACGCGGGTGCTCACATCACGGTCCGGCCCGACCTCCAGGTTCACGTCAACAGTCAGGCGGCTTGTCGGTGGCACCGTGTACTCTCTCGCGATCTCTCCCCCGCCGTCCAGCATGAAGCAGACCTGGGCGTGCGCCTCCTCCCCGTTGGGGTTCTGCAGACAGAGCCACTGCTCGTAGCTGCCGTCATACTCGTTTGACCTGGTGGTACCCTCCGCGAAGTACCACGATTCCGATGGGGAGGTCGCCCCAACCACGTCGTGGCCCCCGGACCACTTGTCACGGTACCGGAAGTACATTGGACGCTCTGCCGCTAAAGGGACGCTGCTCTCCACCAACGTAGAGACGTCGTGGCCTTCCCCCAGGAACTCGTTCACGTTAATGGTGGTCCGGCAGCCCCCGGGCGCGCTTATTTCCTGTACTCTGCCGGCCTCACCCTCCAGCATGTAGGTGAGGGTCGCCAGGCCGTCGGTATCCCCCGGGTTCTCGAGCGTTATCCACTGCTCGAACCCCGGCCGGGTACACCCCTCGGCGAAGTACCACTTCTCCGAGGTTCCGGTAGCCCCGAGTTCACAGTGGCCGCCGGGCCAGGCGCCGTGGTAATTGAAGTACATGGGTCGCTCGGCAACGATGGGCACGTCGCTCTCCACCGTGGCCGACACGTCCTTCCCGCTCCCCACCGCTTCGTTCACGTTGACGGTGCGCCGACTCCTGGACGGCACCTCCACCGCCTGGATGCTGCTGCTTCCGTCACCCAGGTAGTAGGTGACCTCTACATCCGCCGACTCACCACCCGGGTTCTCCAGGCATATCCACTCGTGAAACTGGGCGCTTGGGTCGTCGGATGGGACGTCCCCCGGCGGGTCCCGGTAATACTGGTAGACCAGGCCGAAGTTGGCGCTGTTGGTGACCTCTTTGGTAGCGGTGTACTCCGGCCGGTAGTATTCGAGGTTAGGGTCCGACCCCGTCTTCATCGCCTCCGCCGCCCTGTCCAGCAGGCTCGCGTCCCCCCCGTACAGGTACCCGTAGGTGAGCGCGTCGGCGGTGAGCAGGTGCCAGTTGCAGACGTTCACCGCCACCTTGTACCCCTCCCAACCCCAGGGGGTACCGTCCCTCATCCAGGTGTACGGCACACCCTTGTTGCCCCTATCGTCGGTCTGCCACATCACCTGTGCCTCCTGCCGGGTCATCTCCAGGAGCTGGTCGCGGGCTCCCGAGCCGTCCGAGCGCCCCATCTCGGCGCAGAGGTCCAGGTACCTGCCCAGGGCGAACTCCAGGAGGTCCCACATGAACATCTTGGTGAAACGCTTGTCCCCGGAGACCGGATCAGTGATGAACAGGTCAGTCGCCTGCCGCGAGTTCTCTACTACCCACTCCGCGGTATCCAGGTATCCGCTGTCCCCGGTGGCGCGGTAGGCATCGACCAGCACCCACAGGGAATGGGCGAAAGGCCTTCCCTCCTGGCAGTCGTTCTCGTCGTCGGGAGACTCGGCGTAGCCCTCACCGTTGCCGCGCCCGAAGCTGTTGTCGTAGCGGTACTTGACGTTCTCGGCGATCTCAACCGCGGTGTCGTACGCGGGCATGTACCCGGTCATGTAGTAGAGCTGCATAAGCCCGGGGGTCCCGAATGTAAGGTCGGGGTGGGGGCTGTTGTAGTTCCTGTTGGGGTTGGAGTTACCGTCCTCGTCGTGGTTGCCGTTCCCGAAGAACCCGCCCTCCCACCATGCGTCCACATCACCGTCGTAGTGAATCACATCCAGGTCGGCCGTATGCCGGCAGGCCGCCTCTGCCAGTTCAAACCACCGGTGGTCCCCGGATCGGGCGAACTGCAGCATCATCCCCAGGCTGAAGTTGTACTTGTCGTTGAACATCGCGGTGCCGCCGTTCTCGTAATCGACCGGGACCTCCCCGTAATCCTGCCAGGAGTAGAACTCCGCGTCTCTGATGACCTGGAAGAGGTTGTGCTCGATACCGTCCATATCCTTACCATCCAGCGTGGAACGGTTCAGCTCCTCGTAGGCTTCGAACTCTGCATCTTCGCTCACCCCGGTGACCCGCCCGAACGCGCCGGTGGACAGATAGTAAGCGGGTGAAGCCGCGGCGAAGAGAGGATCGTTCACGCCGCTGGCCACAGCGTCGATGGCCCCGGCGTCAATCCCGGGGTCGTGGAAGAAGAACATGGTGTCGTGTGTCTTCTGCTCCCCGGGACGTAGCGAGAAATCGCCCGCGTACTCCTCCGGGAAGAGCGCGGCCTCTACCCGGCCGCTCTCCCCGCGGAGCGCCTTGGGATAGTTCTGCCAGAATTCCCTGGTCGCCACCGCGACGCCACCCGAGGCGCCGGAGTAGTCCAGCCACGGCGTCGGCTGCTCCCCCGACGAGACCTCCGTGCCGTTCTGGTAGATCTTGTAGCCCCGGAACGACACGTAACTCTCCGGCCGGGGATGGTTGCCCCGGTGATAATCCCAGTTGCCGGTCCCGCTGGAGTCCTGGTATATCTCGAGAGTGCCCGGGCTGACATCGAGGCTGCTCACGCCCTCACCGCCCAGCCGCAGTTTTCCGCCAGACCCCACCGCGCAATCAAGCCCCACAGTGAGGTCGCGGAACACCGCGCTGTTGGGACACCCTATGTCGTACAACAGCGGCTGGCCGCTCTCCGCGGCGGTCTCCTGCGGGTTTCCGGCGGTCAACGTCACCCTCGCCACGCCGCTCCCGGCGAACAGCGATATCCTGGCGGTATAATCAAGCAGGTTCCCCGCGGCTCCCGCCATGAGGCCATGCACCCTGACCGTCTTGCGCATCGGCCCGTCTGTCTCCAGGACCACCTCGTCGGGAGCCGCCCCCGACGAGGCCGACTTCTGTCCTGAGCTTGCGGTGACCTCCATGCCCGACGAGGCCGAAGATGACACCAGTTGATTTCCTCCCACCGATACCGTGTCGAAGAGGGTAAAGCTCGACTTGTTGAACCGGAAACGCGCCGCCCCGGTGTCGATCTCCAGGTACTGCGAGTCATCACGGACCAGGTTCAGCCCGGTGTTGGCGCTATCGCCGGACCCTCCCTCCTGCAGGTAGTAAGTGCTCGAGCCGCTCGCGGCGACAGTTGCCTGAAAATCAACCAGCAGCCACCGTATCGGCAGACTTCCATCTGCCGGGCCGCCGCCCCACCGTGAGGTCACCTCGAACTGCGCGGGCACCTCCCGGCCGCCTTCGTCCACCACCTTGAGCACGCCGGTGGACTTGATGTCATGTGCCCTGGCAAGGGGAACCCCGGAGGTGACCGGCTCCGACTGCCTTGCCACACCGGAGCGCTCAGTCACTGTCAGGGCCACCGAGAGGCCCGCGCCTTTACGGGGGCAATTGGTGATACTGCCGGTGGCCACGACCATAGCTACCACGACCAGAACCACCACAACCCATGAGATGAACTTCCTCATCATTACTCCCTCCCGGGAAATCCGGCCCTGTTATTGACTTCGGAATAACACCGCTCCTACTGAACCCGGTCTTTCGCTTTCTTCGTTCTTTATACGCAGGCAGCCCCAAAATGACACACTGGTGCCAGGCACCAGTGTGTCATTTTGTTGAGGATGGGGTTGATGTTGATATTGTTGTTAATGTGATATATTGGACCTGTGTCGGCACCAGACGCAACATTCGTTATATGATTCACCGGGTATCGACAGCATGGGGGAAACGGATCAATGTCGCGTGATGCAAAGCCACCGAAGAAAAAAGAAGGCTCTCCGGGCATACTCCGGAGGTGGAAAACGGACGCCGTCAGGGGCTTTCGCGCCCTTTCGGCCAGGCATCCGTCGATTTCCCTGTTGACGCAGGCTATCAGGGACTTCGGCCGTCACAGGATGACCCTGACGTCCGCGTACTTCGCCTACCACTGCTTCATGGCCATCTTCCCGTTGTTGCTACTTGTCTCCGCGATACTGGGTTTCGTGCTGAAATCGGACCCTGCGCTACAGCAGGAGATCATTAATCATATACTCGAGCTGTTCCCCGACTTTGGCGGCACGCTCAAGAGCATCCTGGACGGCGTGGTTGCCAGCCGCCACCTGGTAGGGACAATCGGGCTGTTAGGCCTCCTATGGACCGGCACCAGGATAGCAAAGTCATTGGAAATAGGCACCTGCATCATCTGGGAGAACCACAAGAAGAGATACTGGAAGAGAAAGCTGCTGGCGCTGGGAATCCTGTTCATCCTGGGGTTCCTGGGTGCAGTGGCGATAGGCTTGAACTTGGCGTCCTCGTCACTGATGTCGTGGATGTCCAAGCACGCCGGCTCTCTATGGACGTCGGGCTCGTTCATCGTCAGCACGCTGCTGAGTCTGACTATCGCTTCCCTGATCCTTACCGCCATGTATATCCTGGTCCCCCAGGAGCGGCCGGAGTTCAAGGAGGCGGCTGGAGGTGCGCTGGTGGCTGCGGTCCTTTTTCACATCATCGATTGGGGGTTCAGCTACTACTTCGTGCACATGGCCAAGACGCAGGCGCTCTACGGGACGATAGGCGTTATCATCGGCATCCTTATCTGGCTGTACCTGATTGGGATAGTCATATTCCTGGGGGCGGAGCTGGTGCACCTGTTGTCGCTACGGAAAACGGCCATAAAAAACGGTGAGCCGTCACCGGCGGGCGGGAGTATCGGGGAATCGGCTTGCTCAATTGACAGTGAATAGCAGTTATCAAATAATATGGCTATTCTGTTATAACGGAGATACAACTCACTTTCCCCACCCATCACCGCACCTCCCGTCGTAATTTCTGATCTCGCGTTTCTCCGGCATCAGCTCCACCGAGCAGCAGGGCTTCAGTCAGCCCGAGAGCCCTGGTGTACTGCT
>Ga0180015_1000045_pt1 | contig 37511 bp, 40 predicted proteins | sample KR13_S2_MetaG_FD_116508 | JGI IMG/M metagenome (GOLD analysis project Ga0180015, IMG submission 116508) | Groundwater microbial communities from the Olkiluoto Island deep subsurface site, Finland - KR13_S2_MetaG | ecosystem: Environmental > Aquatic > Deep subsurface > Groundwater | place...
AAATCGAATTTCGGGACTCATCCGACTTAAGTCGGAATCGCAGTTGGTAAGAGCGCTCCGACGTAACGTCGGAGAGGTCGTACGAATTGATTGATACCTTTTTAAAAATATGGCAGGGTAGCTCAGTTGGTAAGAGCGCAGCATTCATAACGCTGAGGTCGCGGGTTCGACTCCCGCCCCTGCTACATCGGGCATATAGCTCAGCGGTTAGAGCACTGATCTTATAAGTCAGGGGTCCCTGGTTCGAGTCCAGGTATGCCCACGAAAATGGCATTTGTTTATATCATCAAAAATAAAAAAAATGATTGTTTTTATTTAGGATGTTCTAACAATCCAGAGTTAAGACTAAAAACTTACCACAATGCTGGTAGGGTAAAAGCAACCAAAGGATATATTCCCTGGAGGTTGGTTTTTAAGCAAAAGTGTAAATCGGCAACACAAGCAAGACAGATTGAATACAAGTTAAAATCAATGAAATCGAAAAGAATACTAAAACAAATTGTTGATGAACAAAATTGTAGACTTATAAATGACTAGAGCGCTCCGACGTTACGTCGGAGGGGTCCCTGGTTCGAATCCAGGTATGCCCACCAGAAGTTGACTTTTCGGGATTGGTTTTAATATATTCCCTTCGACAGAGTTTGTCCCGCTTAAGGCGGGGCTCATGGTAAACTCGATAATTGCGTTGCCAAACAATAATATTTGGATTATTTAATTTTTTCCGTATTTGTTTGGTGCATTCGGATTTAAATGACCGGATAACACATGGCAATGATTCGGTGGTTACATTGCCATTTTCCCACCAACAATATCCCCAAACAAACATTTACGGTTTTAGACGCAAATATCTTATTGATTTTCGCTGAGGGAAAATCGTCATTAGTTTAATTTTAACATGAAGGGGATTCTTTTCCCCCGTCATCCTGAGGAGCATTGGCGACGAAGAATCCCCTTGCTTGACTAGTACTCTCACTAAATATTATACTGAATTTAATGAAAAAAATCTTCATAATCAGTTGTTTGATTTTGGGGTTGTTTGGCTTGTGGCAGATAAAACTTAATGTATTTGCCGAGCAATCAGGCTCTTCGCCGGAATCGGGCGCTGATTCAAGGATAAAGGCGGTTTATGACTCTCTTGTTTCTCTTTCCCACGGGTCAGAAAGCGCCGGAGGATGGGGAAACTGGGGAACCTGGTGGAACAGAATTCGTTCTGCTGGAGAATGGGTGCCGAGCGGAGATGCCGCTGTTGGAGACGTCAAGTCAGACAAGACTTTTTATAAAGACAGCCGAACCCAGCAGACGGGAACACTTTCTCTGACGGGAGATGCGACGACTGCAGATGTTGGCTCAGGTAAAACATTCTACAGCGATTCGTTTACCCAGCAGGCGGGCACGGCCGATCTTTATTATTTTGATGAGCAGTCTTTGGTTGAGTGGGATGATTATAAAACCGGAGATTCGACCGCAGAAGAAGCTGTTTGGACCAATACGGCAGGAACTGCCACTGCAGGCGTCTGGAAGGATACCAGAACCGGGCTTTACTGGAGCAACAGTCGAGGCCAATTTGATAATATTTTTCCCGATACCACACATACCGCCTGTCCTTTTTTCGCTTTATCTGACCGGGGCGCTTATGATGGCTTAGACGCGGATTGCGGCAACAGCATCAACGCCTGCGGAATTCTTTCTTTAGATGCTGATGGCGATGCGGTTGCGGAAACCGACTGGTATTTACCCAGCCAGAAAGAACTCCAGCAAGCCTACATTGACGGCGCCTACAACCAAAACTCGACTTGGACGACTACCAGTAACTTTTGGTCGTCTACGGAGCTCTCGGATAATCCTGCCTACGCCTGGTACGTGCTCTTGCACTACGGCTACACGAACGTCAATACTAAGGTTACTGCTACGTACGACGTTCGCTGTGTTCGCCGGGACTAAAAATAGAATTTAGATAATTTAAAATTTGGTATTTTTTCGAAATTTTTTTCGTAAAATCTCTTTGCAAATTTGACAGAATTAGGGGGATCACTTATCATAATCTTGCGGTAGATTTTACTGTTTCAATCCCGCAAAGCGGGACTTTGGATAGTAAAGATAGCCCAAATATCAGTCCGTTCCGTCGCGCCTTTTTAGGCATAGTGAGAAACAGGTTTGGGAAAGATTTGACATTGATGCAAAAAGATTTTTTGGCTGAAATGCCAATCAGTCTTTTGAAGATTTTAAAAGTCGGCGGAAATAACCAGTAACTTTTGGTCGTCTACGGAGAACTCGAATAATCCTGCCAACGCCTGGAACCCACCGGGTCTACGACCCGTAGGGTCGGAGACGTGAACTTGCCTCCGGCTCTATCTCCGATTCTGCCGAATCGGAAATTCGGAGAACGAGCCAGAGGCTCGGAGAGAACAACGGCAACACGAACCCTCCGGGTCTATCTCCGATTCGGCAGAATCGGAGATTCGGAGAACGACCCAGAGGGTCGGAGACAACAATTTTATCAAATTATGTATTATGTTTATCTTATACAAAGCCTGAAAGATGGAAAATATTATATTGGACAAACTAATGATTTTCAGAAACGATTAAAGGAACATAATGAAGGCAAGGTTAAGTCTACAAAACACCGAACACCCTTTAAACTAATAGGATATGAGGAGTATGAAAAAAGAAATGAGGCTAGATGGAGAGAGCATAGTTTAAAAAAGAGCGTATGGAAGCGGAAAAAATTTATTTCCGATCTTACGACTCGTTCTCCGAATCTCTGATTCGGCAGAATCGGAGATAGATCAGGAAGATAGATATTTTTTTAATTCTCCAAAGTGCTTTTCATAAAGGTTCTGACGCAAATTATAGCAATTGGCCCAGCGAAAATGGCCGAAGTAAGAATTAACCATCGCCGCCATTTGCTTAATTTCTTCTTTGGTCGGCGGCCTCGATAAAGGAAGAGCTTCTTGTTTTTGGTTGCTGGATACTAAAAGAAGCCCTTGATTAAAATAGTGGAGTTTGGTTTTCAGATTGCCAACGACTCTTTTGCGGGAAAGAACATAATCCGGTTTGATAATATAGCCCACAAAATTAATTCCCTGCCAAACAGAGCCGTATTTATCTTTGTTAGGATGGAGTTCAAGCCCAAGGTTTTCTTTTAGGAAACGGCTTATCTTCCTCCGCCATTTTTTCAATTGCTTTAAATCATCGGACAGTAAAGTCATATCGTCAGCATATCTAAGATAATACTTTACTTTTAGTTCTCTTTTTACAAACTGATCTAATTCATTAAGATAAACGTTGGCAAAAAATTGGGAAGTGAGATTGCCAATGGGCAGTCCTTTATTTTTAGGCGTTTTAAACAGAGTTTTATGAGCCGGGATTTGGTTAAAAAGTTCTTTTTTGCCTTTAAGATAATAATTTTGGGTTGGATCATGGAAAACGATTTTTTTAGCCAGCCAGAGAAGCTCCTTTTGAGAGTAAACCGGCAGGGATTTTTTAATCTCTTTTTCAATGAGAGTCAGAAGGATGTTCTTGTCGATGCTGGAAAAGAAACTTTTAATGTCAAATTGGCCATAAAAAGCATTTTGGCTTTTATTTTTGGTAACTTGATAAATAAATTTTTTAAGCCGGGAAAGAGCGGCGTGGCATCCTTTTTCTTTTCTACAGGCAAAAGAGTCATAAATAAAACGGCGTTCAAAATATGGTTCGATTTTATTGACAAGCAAGTGATGAACTATCCGATCGCGAAAATCAGCCGCAAAAATTTCGCGAACTTTTGGATAAGTAACCACAAAACAAATTGAACGGCCCAGCTGATAAGTATGGTTTTGCAGTTCTTTTTGTAAACGAAAAAGTTTTGACTCCCAATCCAGTTCAAATTTTAGAGCATTGATTGTTTTTCTTTTTCGCTGGCGGCAGGAAAGATAAGCCTTAAAAAGCTTGGGAAGAGTAAAAGCGGTCGGGGTTGTGAATATCTTTACTTTTTGACATTTTTCATTTTTATCTTGGGTAGGAAAATTTGTCAAGCAATGGAAAAATGTGTAGTATAGTAGTATGAAGATCCGTAGGCCGAAGGTTGCCACGAAAGCTGTTGTTTTTAAAGGCAGTAAAATTCGTCGCCATTGGGATGAAAAATACGAAAAATGGTGGTTTGCCATTATGGACGTGGTTGAAATTTTGGTACAGACAGGCAGATCGAGAAAATATTGGAATGATCTAAAAACTAAACTTATAAAAGAAGGAAGTGAGGTGTCCGAAAAAATCGGACAACTGAAAATGCAGGCTTCGGATGGTAAGTTTTATCTGACTGATACTGCTGATACTGAAACCACACTCCGCATTATTCAATCAATTCCTTCTCCCAAAGCTGAACCATTCAAATTATGGATTAAAGTTGCTAAATAAAAGTAAAGCTCTGGATGGAAATATATGAAAATAAAACTTAAAATCTGCTTAAACTTGCTTTTTGGTATTGCCTTTTTATTGGTTTTTCCCAACCAAACTCAAGCAACTTCCGTTTCAGTTACCGGTAAAGCTAAAGTCTTAAACACCGGCAACAGTTATTTGGATTTTACCAACTACAATAGCAATACTACTATTGATGACACTACCGGCAATTTCTCCGGCTACGCTTTTTGCCAAGATGTAGGCTGGGTGGATTTTGGCAGTACGGACAATCCTTTGGGGCCGGTTAATTTAAATCTGACCAGCGGAGCAGTGACCGGCAAAGCTTATGTAATCAATACCGCCGCTTATTTTGATTTTACCAATTACAACAGCAATGTTAGCGTTGCTTTGGCGACCGGCGTTTTTTCCGGCTATGTTTTTTCCGAGGATGCGGGCTGGATTGATTTTTCTGATACCGGTGTTTCTTCAGCTTCTCCTTTTTTACCCACCGCGCCCAGCGGGCTTTCAGGCAGTGTTGATTCTTCGACGGCCATCACTTGGAGCTGGACGGACAATAGCAGTAATGAAACCGGTTTTAGGGTAGATGACAGCAGTAATAATGATCAGTCCGGCAATTTGGCTACCGGTGTTACTTCTTGGCAAGAAACCGGCTTTTCTGCCAATACTTCTTACACCAGACATGTTCATGCTTTTAATACCGCCGGCGACAGCGTGGCTTCAAGCAACGCCACTACCGTTACCTTGTCTAGCGCGCCAACTTCTTCAAACATAACTTCGGATAGGTCAACCTCTACTTGGTATAGCACTGCTGATTTCACCTTCACTAATGGTATTAGTGGCGGGTTTGGAGGCGAGATGGAATATTTTCGATATGCTTGGGATACTTCTTCAACTCATACTTGGACAGGAAGCGAAACTCAATGGTCTACGGGAACTTTAACCGTGACAGCAGGCTCGGATAGTAATTCTTGGTATCTACACTTGAAAGGCTACAACAGCGCGGATGTTGAAAACGGAACAGTTGATTTAGGTCCATATTATTATGACGGGACGGCTCCCGCCTCGTTTAATCTTGATAGCCCGGGCCACGAAAATTACTCTAATTCCGAAAGGCCGAGTTTTAAATGGAAAGCAGCTGAAACGCCTGATGCTGTTTCCGGTCTTTCAAAATATAAACTGGAAATTGACAATGGCGATTCCGGCGATTTTACCATTGATGATATTCCTGTTTCCCGAACAACCGATTATGAAACCAGTAAATATTTAATTCATTATGAAAACTTTAGTGATTCTGATACCACCAACAATTATATTTCTGTTTACACTAAATCTTCAAACGATTGGAGTTCTGATTCCAATTCAGGAAATAATGATGGCAAATTAAAAGAGGGCAAAAGATATTGGAAAGTCAAGGCGGTGGATAACGCCGGCAATGAGAAAGAAGAATCAAGAACTTTGTTTGTTGACAGAAACGGGCCGAGCGTTGAAGCAACACAAATAAATGACACTTCTTCTGCTGATAGCCTAGCTACCACTGATAAAACACCGACTATTTATGGAAAAACAACCGACTCGCTGACAGGGGATGGTTTGAAAGTTGCTTCAGGACCTAAAGAGGTAGAAATTAAATTTGAAAAAAGAAATTATCTTGGAGTTTACAACCTCCATACTTTGGCGACGGTTAATATCAGTGAACTTTATTGGAGTAGTGATGGTTCAAAAATCACTGATAACAGCAAACAAACCAGTAATAAATATTCCAGCTTTTCCTACACGCCCACAACCGACTTGCCTTTGGGTGTTTACAGAATAACTTTAACCGGCAAAGATAAAGCAAGTAATGGAGGTAGTTCTTCTTCTTTTACTTTAACCATTAAAACTTATGAAGAGATTGCTCAAATTCCTGAAGTTGAAGAAGTAATTGAAGAATTGGAAAAAGAAGGGATTCCCAGAGAAAAGATAGAAGAAGTTATCAAAGAACAGGGTATTGTTATCCCTGAAGAGTTACAAGAACCATCCGTAATTGCCGAAGCGATTGGTAAAATTTTTACCGGAATTGCCAATCTTTGGTGGAAAACAGTTGATAGCGCTAAATTCTTAGCCGGAAAAATCGGCCAGGGACTGGCTTTTGTCGGCAATCAGATAAAGAATGGCGTTAGTGCTGTGGCTGGTGCGGTTGGCAAAACAACCAACCAGTTCCTTGCCTCAAGAAAACAAAAAAATGAAGAACGAAAGCTGTTTTTGGCCAGGGGCTACTTTAATCTGACCCAAAAAACATCGGGGGTAATTAGAGATGGACTTTTAGCTCTGGCTAATGGAGCGGAGGTTGTTAATAGGACAGTAGGAAATACCATCAACAAGACGACTGACGGAGTTAAGGCTTTAGCCTCTAATGTTGGAGAAGGAGTAAAAACAATCAGCCAACAAACATCCAGGCTGGCAACTGCCTGGCAAACCGGTAGAGAATCAATCCGCAAGCCGGCTTCGGAAGAAGCCCAGAATTTAGCCACCCGTTTAAGGATCGCCACCAGCACATTTATAGCCATTGTCTTTGACAACGAACCAACCAAGATTCTTTTTGTAAAAATAGAAGAGGTTAACTCAACCTCAGCAATGGTTGTTTGGGGAACCAACCACTACGCTACTTCAGTGGTTAACTACGGTCTTAACACCTCATACGGCAAAAAAATTCAATCCGACAAACGGGTAAAGGAACACCGGATGGAGCTGAAAGATTTGGAACCCGGAAAACTTTATTATTTTGAAGTCATGTCCCAAAACAAAAACTATGTTTATGATGCTTACTATACTTTCAACACTCCGGAAAAAGAAGAGGGAAAAGTCAAAGGCGCGGTTGCCGGAGAAACTCTGGCGACGATTACTGCCGATGAGGGAAGTTGGGTTGTGGTAAGAAGCGAGCCGTCTTTGAAAGGAGAGGTTTTAGCCAAGGTGACTGATGGTCAAAGTTTCCCTTCTTTAGAAGAAAAAGATGGCTGGGTAAAAATCCAACTTGATCCTTCGACAGGCTCAGGGCAAGTTGAAGGTTGGGTTTTTGGAGAACTTATTGAGATTGGAGATGAAGAACAGGAATGAATGAAGGCAATATTTTGTTAAAAATATAGCAAAAAAATAAAGTGGGTTAAACATCCACTCCGGAAATTTCCACCGTCATCGCGAGAAAAGTGTGGCAATCCTAAACTCCGATTTTATATTGGTTCATAATTTATTTTAGCATTTTTGGCACGAGTTTGGCACGAGTGCTTATTTAGTAAATATTTTTTATTATCAGTAGTGCCAATTAAAATAATTCCTCCATCAGAATTAGCAAAAGCAACCGCCGATTTCATTACTTCCTTACTAAACTTTTCTTTAAATTCTTGTTTTTGATCGGTTTTTTAATTAATTATGGTTTATTTTATTTACTGGCACGTAGATACTTTTTAGCAACTCTATCAAAGTCGGAAATATAATTCTTATTTTGTTCTTTTTTATATATTTTATATTCCCTGTTAGCTTTTTCTTCAGCTTCTTTTGCTCGCACCGTACCCGCATTTTCTAGAACACCTTTCCCCAAAAGGGTCAAATACTCATTAAGTTTATTTATCCAATCTTTCATGGTCATGGCATGTTCAGTTTTGGCTTGAATCTCAGCAAACGATAAATATGCATCAACAATACGATTGAGCATCTTCAGCTCATTTTTGTTCAAGTAGTTTTTCGCGATGTAAATATCACGCTGAATTGGGCGAAGACCTGAAAAATTTGTAAGTCCCATCAGTGGTTTTTTGTTATCGGCACGCTCTGTGATTAATTCTGTAGCAGTTTTCCCGCTGACTGCGAAATGTATCTTATTTTGAACCGTCTTAAAAAAAAGTTCTGTTTCTTTAGCATTTTTGTGATAGTCAATACCGGTTGCATAGATATCTGTCACTTTTTGGTATAACATTCTCTCGCTTGATCGAATATCTCGGATACGTTCCAATAATTCCTCAAAAAAGCGTGATTTATGACCGCCCTGCTTCAAACGTACATCATCCATCGCAAATCCCTTAACCATATATTCCTTTAAACGATCTGTTGCCCATTGGCGGAAAAGTGTGCCACGCTTCGAATTAACCCGATAGCCAATAGCTACGATAACTTCTATCCCGTACATCTTAGTCTTGTATTTTTTTCCGTCCGAGGCAGTTATTAAGAAATCCTTAATAACTGAATTTTGTTGAAGTTCTCCTGTTTTGAAAATGTTTTTAAGATGAATATTAATATTCGCCACTGTTGTCTTAAACAGTTTTGCGATAAGTTTTTGCGTCAACCAGACGTTTTGATGCTCAAGACGAACCTCAACCCGGGTTTTTCCATCATCAGTTTGGTAAATAATAATTTGAGATTTTTGCTTATTTTTGTTCATCTTAATTTTTTCACGCCAATCACCTTACAGTGATTGACCTTTCTTTGTTAAAAATATAACAAAAAATTTAATATCTTGTCTCTAAATAATTTATTTCTTGGTGTCTGTTTAGATGTGTTTAGTTTTTAATTCCCATGGTCTTGAGAACTTGGTTTAAGGTTTGTTGTGCTTCCAGGCGGGCTTTTTGGGAACCTTGTTTGATAATCTGATTAATTAGATCTGTTTTTCTTTCGTATTTGGCTCGTTTTTTTCTGATTGGATCAAGAAAATTGTTTATAGCCTTGGCTAATTTTTGCTTAACTTCTACATCGCCAACTTTACCTTTTTTGTATCTATCTTTAAGATCCTCAACTTCACCTTTGTTAGTGTTAAAAGCATCGTGATAAATAAAAACGGGATTGCCTATGGCCTTTCCTGGATCTGTCGGGTGAATGCGGTTAGGATCGGTATACATACCCATGACTTTTTGGTTGACAGTTTCTTGATCGTCGGAAAGATAAATACAATTACCGATTGATTTACTCATTTTGGCTTGACCATCGGTGCCGATCAATGTGCCGGTATCGCCTATGAGTGCTTTTGGGACTGGAAAAACTTCTCCATACATTTTATTAAAAGCTTTGGCAATTTCTCTGCTGATTTCGACATGGCTTTCTTGATCTTTGCCTACCGGAACCAGATTACCTTTGACCATAAGAATATCGGCGGCTTGCAAAACCGGATAAGTTAAAAGGCCAAGAGATGGTTTTTTGATTTTCAAATCATGCATAACATCTTTTAGAGTGGGGACACGCTGACAACGGGGAACTGTGACTAACATAGAAAAAAGAAGGGAAAGATAGGCTACTTCTGGAACTTTGCTTTGCTGATAAATTACACATTTTTCCGGATCAATACCAACAGATAAATAATCAAGAACTAATCCCCTGCTTAACTGGTTGATTTTTGACGTTTTTTCTTTACTAAGAGTAGTGGTTAACATGTGAAGATCAGCAATGATAAAAAAACAGTCGTAAGTATCTTGTAACTTGACGCGATTTTTTAGTGAGCCAACGTAATGGCCTAAGTGCATGGGGCCGGTAGGCCTGTCGCCAGTGAGAATACGAGGTTTATTCGAGATAGATGATTTTTTTTTATTGTTTAATTTGTTCATAGTTTTGTTGTTTAAATTTTAACATTTAAGTTTAGGCAGATGGGCTTGGGACTTTGGGTACTAAAAAACTCGCTAGCGCGGGTTGATGAGTTTAAATAACTATTTTTCGGTTTTTCAATTCCTAGGGGATCCTTCGACAGGCTCAGGATGACGAGTAAGGCGAAAGCGACAAAAAAGGAAAAGGTTTATAACCTTAAAACATTCTTCCACCTTCACATAAAGCTATGGTGGACAAGCCCGCTTTTGGGTTAGCAAGAGCACCACCAAGTTGTTGATTTGTTGTATAATTGTTGTATAATGTTTGTATATGAATACTGTAAACATTTCTTTGCCATTACAACTACAAGTACAAGCAAAAGACCTTGTAAATGAGGGTTTTTATGCCTCATTTAGCGATTTGGTCAGAACTGCTTTGAGAAAGTTGTTGTCAGAATCAAAGTATGATGTTTGGGCTAAAGAAGCTAAAAGCGAGTATAAATTGAAAAAAGGCAAGATTTTAGAGAGTGATAAGGATATTGACGAATATTTTGATTCGTTAAAATAAGAATAGGAACTTATGAAATTGTTTGTAAGTGAAAAGTTCGACAGAGAGTTAAAAAAACTACTGAAAAAGAATCCAAAATATAATAAGAGGATAAATAAATGTGTGAAATTGATGAAAAATGACTTGAATTACCCATCGTTAAGATTACATAAATTAAGCGGTTCCAAAAATTATTCTGTTTCTGTTGACATGTCCATTAAAATCATTATTCATTTTTGGAGAAAGAAAATTTTTTTGTTAAGAATTGGAAAACACGAAGAAGTGTATTAAAAATAAAAGTTTATTGTTGTGTGGTGGTTTTTGTGTTAGTATGCAAGATAAGTTAATTGTTTATGCATAACTGCTTAACAAAAAAAATGACAATTAAAAGACCAAGTTTAAAAGCCGAAGTTAGAAAGATTCTGGGAAGAAAAGTAAAACGATTAAGAAAAGATGGTTATCTGCCCGCCAGTGTTTATGGAAAAGGTTTTGAGTCAGTATCTATTAAATTTTTACAAACAGATGTAGAAAAATTGTTTTCTGATATCGGAACTGCGGGTTTGTTTGACTTAAAACTTGGAGACGAGAATATTCCAGTATTGTTTAAAAATCCGCAATATCATCCAGTCAGTGATATCTTGATTCATATTGATTTACACAAAGTTGATTTGAGCCAAAAGATTGTAGCCGAGATACCTGTGGTGCTTATTGGTGAATCAGAGGCTGTAAAATTGGGAGCCGTATTGGTGCCAATATCTGATTCGATTGAAGTTGAGGCGTTACCGGCTGATTTACCTGAAAAAATGGAAATTGATATTTCCGGATTGAAGGAAATTGGCGATGTTTTGACCGTATCCGATTTGCCAACCACTGATTCAAAAGTAGAGATAAAAACCAGTAAGGATCAAGCCATTGTTAAAGTTGAGGAAGCTAAGAAAGAAGTAATTGAAGCGGTTGAAGAGGCAGTAAAAGGTGAACCCACCGAGACTGAAGGCGAGGAAGGCGAGAAGAAAGAGGGAGAAGAAGAGGTAGAAGAGGAAAAAGAAGAAAAGAAAGACTAATTTGAGTTAAGACTGTTTAAGAGAGATTGAATATCATCTCTAATCGGGTCGTTTTTTTTTGCTTCTAGAAGATAGTATTTTGTTTCATCGGGACGATTTAACTTGGAATAAAACTTGGCTATTTCGATGAAATCATCGACGGACTTATCGTTTTTGAAAATGAGCTTGTTAATTTCTTGTTTGATTATGGGCGGATAGTTGCTGTTTTTTTGATTGACTATATCAATAGGGTCAATGGCAGATTCAAGGTTAAGGGCTTGATCCCAAAGATCGTTACTGGCGTAATAGCGCCACAGGGCAAGCTTGTTTACGTATCTGTCTCCAGATGAAAGAGAAAAAAGTTTGATATTGATTTTAAAAAGCTGATTTTGAAGCAAAACAACAACAAATGCGCCGATGATTAACAGTATGGTTATTTGCGGTGTGTTTTTTGAAAAAAAATACTTAAATTTCATTTTGCTTTTGGCCACAGAGAAGTGATTAATAAATCCTTTTTTAAACTAAATTCTTGTTTGAAATCCTGATAAATAGTTTCGGTGACAAAAGGAATAAAGGGATGAAGAAGTTTGAGACTGGTTATTAGGACATGCATCAAAACTGGAATTACATCTTCTTTTCTGTCTTTGATTTTTTCTATGTAAACATCACAAAATTGATGCCAAAAAAATTGATATAAGTCTTCTGAGGCTTGACCAAAACGGTATTTTTCTAGATTGGCAGTAGTTGATTTGATGATTTGGTTTAGATTAGACAGGATTTCATCATCATCGGGATTGCCACGTCCTCCGACGTGAAGTCGGAGTCCTCGCAATGACAGATTGATTTCTAAGTTTGGGTTTTGCTCTTTGAAGCGGTTGATAATGATTTTGACAAAACGGGAAGCATTCCAAATTTTGTTAGTAAAATTCCTCATAGCTTCGATTTTTTTGTCTGAAAGAGAGATATTGCTAGCTGGAGCCGTGCCATAAACTAAGGCCAAACGCAAAGCATCGGCGCCGTATTTTTGAACCGTACTACTGGGATTAATAACATTGCCTTTTGACTTGCTCATTTTTTGACCTTTTTCATCTGTTACTTTGGCGTGCAGGTGAACGGTTTTGAAAGGTGTTTTTTTTGCTAAATAAAAACCAAAAATCATCATTCTGCCAACCCAAAAAAATAAAATATCCCAAAGAGTGTCTAAAACACTGGTGGGGTAAAAATAGTCAAAATCTGGCGAGCTGTTGGCCGGATTGTCGACGTTGAATCCTAAGGTAGTTAGGGGCCATTGTCCGGATAAAAACCAAGTGTCAAAGGTGTCGGTTTCTTGCAAAACGTGACTAACCTTGCATTTGGGACAAATGTTTTTTGAATTTTTTAAGAAATAATCCGCCGTAATAGGAGCATTTAGGGTTTGTAGGCCTTTTTTGATTTGCTGGAATTGATATTTATTTTTTAGATCCTGATATAAACCGGAAATAATTTTTCCTTTTTTGTCGATGAAATTGATCTGGATAGTCGGATTACAATCAAGACAATAATAGGCCGGAATTTGTGGACCCCAAACAATTTGACGGCTAATGTTCCAATCTCGGATGTTTTCCATCCAATCGAGATAAGTTTTTTTGAATCTTGGCGGAAAAATTTTGGTTTCTCCCTTTTTGACTGACTCTATGGCCGGCTTGGCTAAGGGTTTTGTTTTTACATACCATTGAGGAACCGGTAAAGATTCTATAACGTTTTTACAGCGATAACAAATACCAATGGTGTGATGCAAGGGTTCGGTTTTGACTAGCTTGGCTTGTTTTTCCAGCATTTCGATTGTTTTTTTTCGGGCTTGGGAGGGATAGAGTTCGTCAATTTCAGGAATAGTGTTTACCATCTTTCCCGAAAGTTTTATGCAGGAAATAGTTGGTAGCTGGTGTTTTTGACCGATTTCAAAATCGGTAGAGTCATGAGCCGGAGTAATTTTTAGGGCACCGGTGCCAAAATCAATCTCAACCAGATCATCGGCTATAATGGGAATTTCTTTGTTTATCAGGGGAATGATAGCTTTTTTGCCAATCAAGTTTTTGTATCTTTTGTCTTTTGGATTGACAGCCACCGCTACGTCGACAAAAATAGTCTCGGGCCTAGTGGTGGCAATTTTTATAGGACCGTAATCAAGATAATAGAGAAAATCATCTCTTTCGACGTGGTCAATTTCCAAATCGGAAAAAGCAGTACCGCAATGAGTGCAATAATTAACGATTCTTTCGGCCCTATAAAGCAAGTCGTCTTGGTAAAGTTTCCTAAAAGTTTTTAAGACTTGATTGACAATGTTTGGTTCTAAACTGTAATGATAACGAGTCCAGTCCAAAGAAAAACCAAGTTCCTTTAACTGAAACTGATTAATTTTTCGGTTTTCTTCAACATAATCCCAAATCAGCTTATAAAGAGTTTTTCTATCATAATCGAATCTGGATTTGCCTGTTTCCGATAATCTTTTTTCAAAAATATATTGGGTTTCGATACCGGCATGGTCTGCACCCGGAAGCCACAAAACCGGCTCACCCATCATGCGATGCCAACGACAAAGTATATCTTGGATAACAAACATAGCATGACCCATGTGCATTGGATCGCTGGCGTTTGGTAAGGGAAGGATTATGGTAAAAGGAGGGCTTTGCCTTGCCTTGTTTTTTGGTACCGTGGGAGTGAATGCGCCCGATTTTTCCCAAAGCCGGTAAATTTTTTGTTCGGAACCGGGATCGTATCGCTTGTCCATAGCCTTTATTTTAGCATGGAAAAGCGGGGATAAATGGTAAAATTCTTTTGTGAAAATTTTGGATATAGCAAAAAACCATAAAAGTGTTTTGAAAGAAACGATTAGAGTGATAAAAAACGGAGGATTGGTGCTGTTTCCTTCGGATACTGTTTATATTTTGGCCGTGGATGCTTGTAACCAAAAAGCCGTAGATAAATTACTGGCTTTTAAGAATAGATGGACAGGAAAGGCAATTTCGATAGCAGTAACTAGCCAAAAAATGGCCGAAGAATATGTGGATTTATCAGAAATGGCTAAAAGAATTTATAAGAATTTATTACCCGGGCCTTTTACGGTGGTGAATAAAGGAAAACGAAAAGTTGCAAAGGGAATAGAGGCGGAAGATGGGACTTTGGGAATAAGAATCCCCGAGAGTAAATATATTTTGGATTTAGTAAATATTTTAAAAAAACCAATTACGGCAACATCGGCTAATCTTTCGGGGAGATCACCGCATTATTCGGTTAAATCGTTTTTGAATATTTTGTCAAAAAAGAAAAAAAATATGGTTGATCTAGTAGCGGATGCAGGAAGATTACCAAGGAATAAACCGTCAACGGTGATTGATGCAACCGAAGCGGAAGTGAAAGTTTTGAGAAAAGGAGACATGGTAATTGGCTCGGCCAAAAAATTTATATCGAATTCAGAAAAAGAAACAGGGAGAATTGCGAGGTTTATTTTTAAGAAGATGTTGTCCGGGGGGATCCTTCGCTACGCTCAGGATGACGCTGGGGGGGCTCAGGGTGATCCTTTTTTGCCAGCTGGCGGATTCGGTCGGAATGACAGTCGGCTGGTTGTGTTTTGTTTGAGTGGAGAGCTAGGAGCAGGAAAAACAGTTTTTAGCAGAGCGATTGGAAAAATTTTGGGGATAAAAAAAAGGATTGTGTCCCCTACTTTTACTATTTGTAATGAATACAAATTAAATCTAAAATCTAAAATCTCAAATTCAAAACAACTTCAAAATTCAAATATTAAAATTTCCTCCTTCGCTAAAGCTATGGAGGACAAGCAAAACTATAAAAGATTTTTGCATATGGATTTGTATAGATTAAGTAAGGAATTTGAGTTTGATGAGATTGGATTTTTGGATTTATTTAAAACCGGCGTGATTGCCTGTGTTGAATGGCCGGAGAATATGGGAGATAAAAATTTTAGAAAATTAAAGAAAAAAGCAAGAATTGTGAAAGTTGAGTTTGAGTATAAAGGAAAAAGAAAAAGAGAGATTGGGTTTAGTTTGTTAGCTTGAAGCTTTGGACAAAATCGAGGCATTCGGATTTGAGAGACTCAATACCATTGTGAATGCATTGAAGAGTATATTTTGTATCGTCTTTTTGTAAATCAAAAATTGTCTGAGAAGTTGTATCGTATCTGAAAGTGTCAAAGCCGGCAATTTTTAAATCATTGGTAAATTGCCTGTCCGGATGAATCCATGACCAACTTTCACCAACATGAACTACAAAGTTTGTACCTCCGGTTTTGGCAAAAACATAGCGGTTAGAGGTGCCATCTTTGTCTTCATATAATTGGCGAGTAGAAAAATATGTGATTTCAAAATTGTCAATATCTGAATAAAAAGTTTTTAGATATGGTCCGGTTATACCGGCTGGCGTAATAGACGGAAAGATGGATGGCTCCGGAATGTTGGTGACAGTTGGGATATAAAAACTTGAACTGTTATCAACAACCATTTCTTTTGATATTTTTGAAGAAAGATAGGAATAGACATAAATAGAAGAAAGAATAAAAAAAAGGGCAATTAGAAAAAGAAAGAAAAAAGATTGTTTGTTTTTTTGAACAGGCATAGATTAATAATAAACCATAAGTAGTATAATTTCCAACATGAGAATATTGGCCATTGAAACCAGTTGCGATGATACTTGTGTGGCAGTCTTGGAAAATGACAGAATTTTGTCTAATGTGATTTCATCACAAGTAGATTTGTACAAAAAATGGGGAGGAGTGGTGCCGGATATTGCCAAAAGAGCGCACAGGGACAGGATATGGCCAGTTTTAGGACAAGCCTTAAAACTGGCCATATCCTGTAAATCACAAGCACCAAATCTCAAATTACAAACAAATTCTAATTTACCCTCCTTCGCCAAAGGCTACGGCGGGCAAGCAAATGAAAAAATAAGAAAAATAATTGACGAGAGAATGGAAAAAATTGATGTGGTGGCAGTGACACAAGGACCGGGGCTGGCTATTGCTTTGGGGGTGGGAATTGAGGTAGCAAAAGAATTAGCTAAAAAATACGGTAAAAAAATAGTAGCCGTTAACCATGTCGAAGGACATATTTTGTCTAATTTTTTGAAAAACAGTAGAGGAAAACCAGAAAGAAAAATAAAATTCCCCTCCTTGGTATTAACAGTTTCTGGCGGACATACAAAACTTGTTTTGATGAAAGGGATTGGAAAATATGAAATTATTGGAGAAACGCTAGATGATGCGGCCGGAGAGGCTTTGGATAAGGCGGCAAAAATGTTGGGGTTAGGATATCCGGGAGGACCAATAATAGAAAAGTTAGCTGAAGATGGAGATGAAAATTTTTTGGATTTACCAAGACCAATGAGCAAATTCAAAAATTGCAATTTTTCATTTTCCGGATTAAAAACCAGTTTTTATTACAAAATCAGAAAGTGGAAAGAAGAGAGAGTGGCAGAAAAAATTTATGATTTGGCGTCAAGTTATCAGAGGGCGGTTTTTGATTGTTTGCTAATAAAACTTCAAAGGGCTATTGATATGACTAAGCCGAAAAGCTTGATGGGGGCGGGTGGAGTGATGGCGAATTTGAGATTAAGAAAGGATTTGAGAAAATTAGCAAGAAAAAATGATTTACAGATTTTTATGCCGTTTAAAAAAGAATTAAATACCGATAATGCGGCCATGGTTGGAATTGCAGGATATTGTAAAGCCAAAAAAGGTGAATTTGTGAAAAATATTGATAAATTGGAAAGAGAGGCAAGATTGGAGTTGGTTCTTGACAAAGTATGATAGTATGATTATCATATAGTATGAGTAATTTGATGAGAACGACAGTAACAATACCAGAAGATATTTATATGCAAACAAGAATTTTGGCTGCTTACAACAAAAAAAGTTTTAGTAGTTACCTAAGCGGTGTGTTGCAAGAGAAAGTAAAAGTTAGTAAAAAGAAAAAAAAGCTACAAGATCCTTTTTTGGTAGCAGGTAAATTTAGTATTGGCATTGGTAAAATTTATAAAAAAAGATCTGAATTGTATGAAAATAGACTGGAAAAAACAATGGGCAATTGATTCCCATTTTCTGGTGTATTTTTTGGATAAGAAATCACCATTTTATGGAAAAACTATTGAGTTTTTTAGAAAAATGGATGAGAAAAAAACCCATCTAGTAGTTGCTCAGCAAAATGTAGTAGAAGCAGAAAAAGTATTGATAAGCTTGTATAAACAAAATAAAAAAAGTGTTATAAGTGCGATTGAAGATATTTTAGAAGGTTTCAATATAAAAATAATTTGTCCATTTCCTTCCAGTTTAAATACTTATCATGACTTTTTTTTGAAAGCCAAAAGAAGGGATGTTTTTGATATTTATTTGGTAGCTGTATTAAATGATAATGGAATTTCAAATCTCTTTAGTTTGAATATAAAAGATTTTGAAGGATTGGAAAGAAAAATAAAAGTGATAAAACCGTTTTAATTTTAGATTCCACGTCTAAAGACGGCGGGCCAAGGAACATAGGAAGATGAAAAAGTTTTTTGGTGAATAACCTGATCGCCTCGTGTAACTTTCCAGTCAAAAGCAGTTTTTAGACCAGCGACAGCATATTCCTCCCTAACTAATTCTCCCGGCGGAAGAGTGGAATCGTCTATATATTTTGTCGGCGGTGGGGCTGAGTGTCCCCATTTTTTGTAATTACCAATCTCTACTTGGCGACCATCACTAGTTCCATATATTTCGTAAATTAGTTTTTTGTTGATACCATCGTAAGTGCTTTGGATTAAAACATGGTTAGCGGTATCGTTTATAAACCTTAGATCCGGCTTTGGGATAAAAACAGTTGCATCGTAACCCGGAAGAGAATCTTCTTCGTAATAAGAAACACGGAAAGCATGAGGTTGTCTTTCGATAATGTCCATACCGGCATCAAGCATGGCTCTAAAAAGAGTAGTGGAAACCTGACAAATTCCACCTCCAACATCAAGCTCAGTTCTACCTTCTCTAATTATATAAGCTTTTTGATAACCGGTGGCCAGAGTAACTTCTCCTAGGCTTTCTACAAAAGAAAAAGTTTCACCCGAAGGAACAAGGATACCACTGATAACCGAAGACCCTTTTTCTATGTTCATGTTTCTAATTTGACTGGAATGGTTAAAAGTGGAGGTACCACGGCCAAGAAGTTCTTTTATGCCTAAATTATTGACATCTTGAGTTCGAACGATCGGCTCGATTATCTGCAGGGGAATAAATATTTTTACGGGATCTTTGTCGTTTTCTTTTGAAATTTTTGAAAAATTTTCTTCAATCAATTGGAGTAACTTGCCTTGATCAATGAAAAAACCGTTTTTGGCTGGTTTGAATTCCTTTACCACTTGCTCTTCAAACCTAAAAATGGCATTGACCGGGTCTTTTTTTATGCTTTGGTTTACTCCGTCTATGTAGAGGGTTAGCAATTCGGTTTTTAGCGACCCGTTGAATTCAAGCCAGGAAATTAAAGTTTTGTCATCAATTATTATGTCATCAATGTAATAATCAGTATTGTTTAGAATCAAAGACTTGCCGATTAAATTTTGAGCTTTTTTTAGAGTATCCTCTACTTGCAAATCAGTAGGAAGATAACCGATTTTTTCAACAGGAACGGGTATGTGGGCGTCTGGCTTGAAGTATGAAAGATAGTGAATGACATTAGACTTGAGCCCATCCTCGTTTAGCTGATAACCCAGACTTCCTTTTTTGCTTTCCAATTTTGAGTAAGAATTTAAACTGATTTCGGTAGGAATAAAAGGTTTTTCTATTTGGGCAGAAAATGTGGAAATAAAAGTATCCAGCAAAGATTGATCAAATTTAATTTTTAGTAAGTGATTTTTGTCTTTGAAAAAAGAAGATAAGGGCTGGAATCTTTGCGGAAATAATTGCTCTAGAGTTTCTTTTTTGTTGATAGAAGCAGAAATTGAAGATAGTCTTAGTTCCGTTTCTGCTTGAAGGTGAGAAAGGATAAGAGAACTTGGCAGTCTGAATTCGGAATCGAATTTTTCTGAGGCTTGCCGAACGGTTAAATTAGAAAAATCCCTGGTTACTAAAAAGGTTTTGGGTAGGGTTTGGGGAGAAAAATAGATTTTGCCAAAAAAAAAGACCGGAGGAGAAAGTATTGCAAGCGAAAGTAAAATGCTAATTAAAAAAAGTGATTTGTTTTTCATGATTAGATTAAGCCTTAACCCCTATCCATGGCTTGGTTGGCCAAGGCATCGGCTGTGTTATTTTTGTCCCGTGTTATATCCTGAAAATTTAACGGTGATACAACTTTCGACAGAAGAGTTATGGCTTGTTGATAATAGATTTTGAGATTGGGAGCTTTAACTTTGTACTTACCCTGCATTTGACGAACAATCAATTGGGAGTCCATAAATATTGTGGTTTTTGTAATTTTGTGGATGGTTTGGTTGTTTATTAACCATTTAAGAGCGGTTATAAGACCAATATATTCGGCTTCGTTGTTTGTTTTTGTTCCTAAAAATTCAGAATACTGATGGATTTGAAGGCCGTTTTCGTCAATACAAACAAAACCACAACCGGCAGGGCCCGGATTGCCTCTGGCTCCACCGTCGGTGTAGATAGATAGTTTCATGACTTTATATTATCAAAAAAAAGTTATTTTATGGCGAATATTTGAAAATTTAAGGTATGATAGAGATATGGGTGAAGAAGATTCAAACTTAGACAATATTAAATCTCCATTGCCGGCAAGAGAATTTAAAGGGAGGGCAGAACCGGTAATATCACGGGTAGACCAAAAAGACAGCGCAACAGATAATGTTTCCGGTAACTTGGTATCCAGACCGACTGAATCAAAAAAGGTGAGTGGTAATTTATTAAAAATAATCGGAATAATTGTAGTTGTATTTTTATTGTTTTTGTTAATTTTTAAGGTAATTTTACCCAGATTGAGAAAGAAAGATGCGAATAGTGAGAAGGTGGTAGTGAATTATTGGGGTTTGTGGGAAGAACCAACTGTTATAGAAGGTTTGATAATGGATTTTGAGAGTAAAAACCCCGGAATAAAAATAGAATATAGAAAACATCAGAAGGATGATTATCGAAGTCGACTTCAGGCCAAGCTAGAAAAAGGAGAGGAAGGAACTGATGTTCCTGATATTTTTAGAATTCATTCCAGCTGGATACCAATGCTTGAAGAAAATTTAGCAAGGGTTCCAAAAGAAATTAGTACGAGTTTGCAATTGGATGAAGATTTTTATGATGTTTATAAAAAAGATTTGAAGGTAGATGGCTCTTATCTGGCTATTCCTTTGATGTATGACGGGCTTTCTCTTTTTTATAACAAGGATATTTTGGATTCAGCCGGAAAAAGATTACCAAAAACCTGGTGGGGATTGAGTGATTTAGCAAAAGACTTAACTGTCAGAGGAATAGACAACAAAATTAAAGTAGCAGGTGTGGCAATGGGTTTGGCGGAAAATATTGATCATTGGAGTGACATACTGGGTTTGATGATGATGCAAAATGGCGTCAACTTAACAGACGGGAGTTCTGATAATTTAAAAAAAATAGAGGATATATTAACTTTTTATACTCTTTTTAGAACAAAATATGAAACATGGGACGAAACCTTGCCTCCTTCTATCGTATATTTTGCTAATGGCAAACTGGCCCTTTGTTTTGCACCATCGTGGAGAGTCTTTGATATTGAAATGCTTAATCCTAATTTAAATTTTGGCATTGGCGTTGTTCCACAAATGCCCACACTAGAAGGGTTGGATCCCAAACAAATTGAAGATGGGGAGATTGAAGCTAATTTGACAAAAATAAATTGGGCAACTTATTGGGTGGAAGGAGTAAACAAAAAAAGCTTAAAACAGAAAGAGGCTTTTGAATTTTTATCTTTTTTGGCCTCAAAAGAAGGGATGGAAAAAATGTTTTTGACAGCAACTCAAATCAGAAGTTTTGGCGAAATTAGTCCGCGAAAAAGTATGATGTCTTCAATGAGTGAAAATGAAAAAATAGCTCCTTTTGTGGCAGTGGCTGATTGGTCAGAATCCGGTTATCTGTCTTCTTATACGTGGGACAATGGCTTAAATGACCAAATGAATAAGTATTTTAAAGATGCAGTTAATAAAATAGTAGTTAGTAATGCTTCTGTTCAGGGAATAATGCCAGATTTACAAAACGGAATTAACAGGGTTATCGAAATGTATCGATTAGATGATTAAAATGTCATCTCGAGCAAAGCCGAGAGATCTCTCAGCTTGTCTGAGGTATTCTGCGGTAGCAGGATTTCTGAAACAAGTTCAGAGATTCCTCCACTTTGGTCGGAATGACAAAAAATATGATAATTATAAATTTTAAACTTTATAAAAACACTTTTGGGAAAGGGGCCTTAAAATTGGCAAAAATCTGTAAGAAAGTGATGGATGAAAGCAAGATTGAGGTTGTTTTGGCTGTTTCCCCTGTTGATATTTATAAAATCAAGAAGGAAACCGGATTAAAACTGTATTGTCAAAACATAGACGAATACGAAGACGGTAGATGGACTGGTTGGATTTCGGCAAATCAAATGAAAAAGGCCGGAGCAAGCGGAACCCTTTTGAATCATTCAGAGCATAAAATTCCACCCGGGAAAGTAAAAAAAATTTTGAAAAACAAGAGGAAGGGTTTTGAAATTGTTTTGTGTGTACGATCGATTGGTCAAGCAGAAAAATGGGCATTAAAAACAAAACCGGATTTTATTGCCTATGAACCCTCGTATTTGATTGCCAGCAAAGACAGATCCGTATCCAGCGAAAAACCTGAGGCGGTAAAAAGATTGGTTAAAATGTGTGGCAAGATACCGGTTTTAGTTGGGGCTGGTGTAAAAAACAAGAAAGATGTCGAAATTGCCTTAAAATTGGGAGCTAAGGGAGTTTTGGTGGCAAGTGATATAGTTTGCGCCGATGATCCGGAAAAAGAATTAAAAGAAATGATTGAAGGATTTAAGAAAGTTTGTTGAGATTTTGTTATAATTTAGAAAAATATGGCATCGATAGATAATTTACTAGTGTCGCTTTTTGTTGACGAGGTTGTGGGCGGATTTTTGGTAACTGTTCCTCCCGGACATGTTGGTTGTATTTATAGTATTTTTAGAGGAGTTTTGAAAAATGTGTGGTATCCGGGAATGCATTTTAAGATACCCTTGATACACAGAGCCAAACTGTTTAACGCTCAACTGATTGAATATACGATTTCTAAAGACGTGAGCTTGAAAGACAATAAGGAAATTATGGGCGATGAGGTAATTAATGCCGTTACTGCTGACAATAAGTTTGTAAACGTAGAAGCAACCGTCTTGATTAAACTAGATACAGAGAGATTACCTGAGATATGGCAAAATATTGGTGAAAATTTTGTGTCTAAAGTAGTAAGACCGGTGACAAGAAGCAGAATTAGAAAGGTGCTAACTAATTACACTCTAAATAATGCCTTGGCAACCAGTAGAAGCAAGATAGAAGACGAAGTCAAGGAAGAACTGAGAGAATCACTGCAACCACATGGACTTTTTGTAGATAATTTTTATTTAAGCTCGCTTACACCGATTGACGGAGAAGTGGTGGAAAGTGGAAGTGAATTAAAAATGGAAACAGGAATGCCAAAAAATGCTGAAGAGATAAGGAGCCAAAGAGGTTTGAGTGGAAATTTGCTTTAACCAGCCAAAGAAAGAGCCCAAATTGATTTAAAATTGTGTTTTGTTAGAGTATCTACGGCAGATTTTATGGTGGAACCGGTGGTGATAATATCGTCAAAAAGAATTATGTTAGTAAATTGAGAAAATGTAATTTTTACATTTCCGACGGGACCCCGCCACGGCGGGGTGACAAGTGTGCTAACTGAAAAGGAATTGGAAATATTAGTGGCGCGAAAACTTTTATTTTTGATTTTTGCTTGTGGTTGAGTATATTTAAGCCTAAAAAGGATTTGGTCTGAGTATTGGAGCTTGAGATTGTAAGCAAGTTTTTTTGCCAGCAAGGCTGATTGATTAAAACCGCGCCAGTTTAGACGTTTTTGATGTAATGGAATTGGAATTAATAGGTAGTTATTTGCTTGCCAGTATTTGAGCAGGGAAGGATATCTTGTTTCTATTTCTTTGACTGCGATTTCAACTAATTCATCGGCCAAATGGGTAATAAAATGATATTTTAAATCTTGAAGAACTTTGATTAGAGGCGGGTGATATTTAAAAAGAGACAGAGAGGCTTCTAGTTTTTTTGATAAAAAAGGATCAATGCCTTTGTTAATTAGTTTTACCCGACATTTTGGACAAATATACTGACCGATTTTTTGACAGGAATAACAGCGAGACGGAAATAAAAAATCCAGAAAAAAAGACATGAGTTAATTTTCAATTTTCAATTTACAATTTTCAATAAGCAGTTAGAATGAAGGTATGAAGTTGAAATTGGTAAAGAGAGAAAGCGGAAGCAAAATGTTGTTGATAATAATGATCTCGGCCGTTGGCAGTTTACTGGGAACACGATTATTTTTGGAATTAACCGGATATCCGGAAATCAGTAATGAAAAATGGCACGTTGCCCATGTTTTGTGGGGAGGATTAGCAATGGTTGTTGGAATGATATTGACTTTGGTTTTTCATGGAGAAAAAACCAGAAAAAAAGCGTCGATAATTTTTGGGGTTGGTTTGGGATGGTTTATTGATGAAATAGGTAAATTTTTATCACATGATAATGATTATTTTTTTCAACCTGCAATTGTGTTTATGTATGTATTTTTTATATTGATGTTTTTGCTATATAGATATTTTGAAAAAATACAGACAAAAGACGTAAAAAGCCTGCTTTATCAAATAATTAACGGGTTAGAAGAAATTGCAGAAAGAGATTTTGAAAATAGAGAAAAAAAGGAAATATTAGAAAAGCTGGGAGAACTGGAGAGAAAAACAAGTGGAAAAATAAATAATCTTTCTATAGCTTTGAGAAAAATGATAGTGGAACTGCCAAGTAAAAAAAATAAAAAAATTAGATCTTCAAATCTATTGTGGAAAAAATTAAAATTCTTCGGATATCATAAAATTTTTAAAAGAAAGACAATAACGAGTTTGTTACTGCTTTTGTCTGCCGGATATATCTTAGAAGGATTATTTAGCACTGTTGGAATATTTCTTCATTTTGACCCGGGAGAAGCGGTAAATATCTATAAAAATACTTTTATGTTTTCAAAAACACATGGCTTGATGCTAACGATGAAGATATTTTCTGATACTTTGATTGCGGGGATGTTTGTGGCTGGATTAGTGTTGATTTGGAGAAAACAAAAAAGAGAAGGATTAGGGTTTTTTCAGAGAGGATTGTTGGTAAGTATATTTTTATCGTCTATTTTTAGATTTTATTTTGAGCAATTTTCAGCTGTGTTTGGACTGATTTTTAATATAATAATATGGATAGGACTGGATAGAATGGAAAGAGACATAAAGGATTGACTTTGGCGAAATTTTTGGTATAATTTGTGCTCAAGGAGATGTAATTGCATCGACAGAAAATGCACTTTAAAAAACTGCAAGCCGGCTTTGATTAACAGCCGTAAAACAAAATCAAAAAAAACATGCCAATACATTCGGCAGTGCTTTAAGAAATGTCCTAGCTCTTGCTGGGGCTAATCTTTCGAGAGTTGAAAGTGGTGTCGGTTATTCTACCGGTAGCAATTTCAATTTAAATCTTGCTGTAGCTTAGGCTTAAGCGAGAGAGTCATCCTTTTATTTTCTATTCCAGAGGGAATAAGTAAGGGTGTCAACTAAACTGGAACACGATAATTTGAGTCTCGATTCTTGAATTATTTAAGAGTGAGTAGAATCACAAACAATCGACACTTTGGAAAAATTGACTTGTTTTGTTTTTCAAAGATTAAGTTTTAAGCAAGTTAAGCTTGTAGTAAGTTTTTTAAATCGTTTTTTGGACCTCGGGTCATACCTGAGCATCTCCTCCTTCGCTCCAGTGAACTGGAGCTACGGAGGACAGGTCCTCTTTTCGTTTTTAACTACAGGACAGGTCCTCTTTTTTTTGATAGACTGGGAGCGGACAGAAAAGTTGCTATTAAATTTGAGAAGTACTTAAAAACGGGTTCCGGGAAAGCTTTTTTGAAGAAACATGAATTATTGGATTAACCAAGTTTTTTCTTCATTTCTTTGTCTTTTATTTTTTGGCGTTTTTCGTATTTACGCATTTTGCGGCCAATGCCAATTTCGGCTTTGAAGAAATTGTTTTTGATGTAAATTGAGATGGGTATAATCATATATTTTTGCTTGCGGTAGGAAATTAGTTTGGCGATTTGTTTGTAATTTAAGAGCAAGGCGCGATTGCGGGTAGTATCGTAGAGAGTATTTTTTGAGGTGAATTTATAAAGTGGAATATCTAAGTTAATCAAAAAAGGACGGTTGTTTATTATCTCGACTTTGACGGCACCAAATTGAATACCTTGGGTGCGCAATGATTTTGCGTCTGAGCCGGTTAAAACTAAACCAGCCTCGAACTTTTCTATAAATTTATAGTCTAGTGAATTTTTGTTGAAATAATTCATTTAAGGGGAATTATAGCGCAATTTTGTAGATTTTTTGGTCGTGACATAGAACAAAAAGGATATTACTGCTTTGGTGAATACAGATATCGTGGATTTTTTTATCTCCCAGATTGTATTTAGCAATTGATTGGCCTTCTTTGTCGTAGACATAAATAATGACCGAGTCATCTGTAAAAACCAAGAGATTAGTGTCAGGAGTGGTAAGCAAATTAGAGGTATCTTTGAAATCCCCTTCCTTGTTCTGTTTGTATGGATCCTCTTCTCCTCTTAAATATGAAAGAATGGTTCCGTCTTTTTTTAGAATCCAAATTTTTCCGTTTATAGCTATTGAGGTTGCTTGATTGGAAAAATTATCTTCTTTTATCCAGTTTTGAATTGACCCAAAGGAGTCTGCGCTGGGATTAAATTTCCAAACAGAAGGAGTGTTTGAATCCAATAGATAAATAGCATTGTTCCAGGACTGAATATCAATAATATTTAGATCCGGCTGGCTTTCTTTTAGGTTAATTTTTGCCTGCCAATTATTTTTGGAAAGCTGATAAATAGTATCTGGATTTTGAGCAAAAACTTTGTTGTTGTTTATAAAAATATTTTGAGTTTGTTTGATTTTGTCATCCATGGAAATGTTATCGATTGATTTTTGAAAAATATCTACTGAATCTATACGAGCTTTTTGATTATCCAATAAATAAATTTTGTCCTGATGTAAGATCATTTTTGAAAAGGACGGCTGACTTACGATCAGAGAAAGGTCGAAAAATGAGTCCGGTTGAAATGCATTGGAAGAGCCGGTTTGAGAAAGCAGAGAAGTAATCGTTTGCTGATATTTGCTTACTTCGTCTTGATGAATTTCTAGCTCTTTCATTTTGTCCAGAACTAACTGAGCTTGAAGTGAAAGCTGGGAGGCTGTATCTAAATTAATAGTTTTTATAGCTAGAATGTCGGTGATTTTTTTCTCTAAGTCCCCTTTTAAAGACTGGAAACTGGATTCTGTTTTGTTCTGAGAGTTTTTTTGATAACCAAAGTAAGTACTGGCGGCAAGGCCTAAAAGAGAAAGAAAAACAATGATCAAGTTAAGCCGGCGCCTTTTACTGATCTGGGTTAATTGGTGAGGAGATACAATAATGTTTTTTGGTTTAAAAATTTTTTTGAAAAAAGGTGTTTTGGGGTGACTTTTAAGCGGAATTTCTATTTCTTGTTTTTTACTTTCTTCTTCCGGCTGGTGTATTTCTATAATGGCGGCGGCAGGGAAAAATTCGTTTTTGTCCGAATAGAGGGAAGGAAGAAGATTTTCCTCTATAAGTTCAAGCTTGTTGAGTGATAGAATTTTTTTTATTTTTGGCCATGTTATTAGATCAATAATATCGTTGTTATAAAAGAAAAATTTATCTTTGTCCTGAAGCGGTCCGGATACGAAAGTAATGTCTTGATCTTTTGAGGCAAGAATCTGGCTGATTTGATTTTGGCGAATTATAGAGATATTGCCTGAATTGTAAGTACAGGCATAAAAAGTGTTTTGATGAACTACGGCTACGATTAAGCTTATGTCAAAATCGCCTGAAGATTGATTACAAAGATCAGTAACAGCTTGCTTGAGACATACTTCTATATTTGTTTCGGAATCGAAAAAATATATTTGGTTAAGTTTTTCCGTTAATTTATGGCCAATTGAGGCAATGTTGTCTTGTGGAATTAGGGCTGATTTGTTGCTTAAAGAAAGCAGAGCAAAAAGATGTCCTTTTGACGAAGCGATTAAAGGATCGTCGGGTTCGTTTTCCCAATAGCGGGACCAATTGTTGTCAGAAACTGCTCCAATAAACGAACGGCAGGTATAGTACATTAATTAATATTACAACAAGAAAGGAACTATAGGAAAATGAGAGTAAGAGGGATGAGGAGAAGGGCGGTGAAAAAATGGATGTAAGAAAAGGTAATTAGTATAGAGTTGAATTTGTCGTAAACATTTTTACACATAAGGGTAACCTGGCGAACAACAACAAAAGCAAAAATAGAATACAAGACAGACCCAAAGATAGATAAAAACTTGGCTGTTGTTAAGATATAAGCACCAAACAAGTTCGTCATTTTATCCTCCCTTCCAATGCTTCCTGCTCTTCTTCTAATCTCATTTGCTGTAATATTTTGGCAACAGTGTTTGGATTAGGAATCTGGCTTATCTCGATAACGGGTATTTCTGCGGCGGTTTGAATGAAAACATCACCATAGTTAAAAATGGTTTGACTGACGCCGGTGACAGTGTAGGTAACGTCTTGAATCATGGATATTTTGGCATCGGAAATTTCTTTGTTAAGAAGATTATTAAAATCTATATCTACCACTCTTTCTTCCGTGACTATAAAAACATTAAAATACCAAGATAAAAAATTTTCGAAAGCAACGGCGAAAGAAATTAAATACCAAAAAATTACAAAAAGCAGATTATAGCGAGGTGGAAATGATTCCAAGAGAGGGACAAAATCAAGAAAAGATGGAAAAATCAGCATAAGAGTGAAAACCAAGATCCAGTTTAAATTAGTAAACCAGTGACGACGTAAAACGAGTATGATTTCTTCTTCTCCGTCGCGATCATCAAAATCAAAGACTTTAGGCCGAGCCAAGAATGAAGACAAGGGATGCTTGGTGTGCCCGATTAGTTTGTAAACTTTTTGGCGATATTGCTGATCGGCAGATTTTGATGTTTGTTTTTTTGGTTTCCCCCCTTGCGGGTGACTGCGCTTTGGCTTGTTTGGCTTACGGGGAGAGGCAGAAATTAGATCATCTGGGGCAACTGTATCGAGATCTTTTGTACGAGGCATGACTTATTTTAACATTTGATTAGGATTGATTAAATTCTTTTGCTTTTTGTAGTAATTTGTCAACCAGCTCTGGTACTGAGTTTAGTTTTTTGTAGACCTGATTAGCCGAATATTCGTCGTAAGTATGGACAGTAATATTTCGAGCATCTACTAAATTAAGCCATGCAGTAACATCATCGACTAAACCGACCTTGCCTGCTTGCCTTATAATTTTTCTAGGGCTATTGAATGGTATTACTCCAGAAAATTGCAAGATCTGCTGAATATATTTCCATGATAATTCAAAAGTAATTTCAAAAATTTGTATAGTAGCTAATTTGTGGAACTCTGTAGGCTCTAGATTTAACGCTTCTTTGAGCTTGTTTTTTGCTGCGACAAGTTGCTGGAGTAGAATATCTTTTTTTGTCATTATTCTATTTGAATCATACTTGATTTGGCTAATTTTTCAAAATCTTTTGAAACAGAAAAAAAATCTACAACATCAACCAAATAAGGTAATTTTGAATTTTCAAAGTCATCTTCAAGATTAAACTTGGTAATAACAGGCAAAGGACTATGGCCTTTAATGCCAATATCTATGTCTGAATATTTTTGAGCGTTGCCGATTACTCTGGATCCAAAAATAAAGGCTTTATACTTTTTTAGGTTGATGTGCTTTTTAACAATTCCAGTAACCTGCTTGAGTTCTTTGTCTGTCAAAATAATGCGTGATTTGCTGGCTTTGTCCACAGGTTATTTTAACATTTGATTGGTTGTTAATAAATCAAAAATGCTTTTTGATAAAAAAAGTGGTTTTTGTTTTTTTGGAAGATGGAAAAAGATGTGTTTTGTTTGGGGATGTTTTTGATTTAAATATAGTTGGGTCTGATAAGCTATCCAATTACAGTTGTAGATACCCATATTTGAACTGAGCAAAAATTTACTTTTGTCAACATCTGTTAATAATGGCAAGCTTAGTTTTAATGAAAAGGGCGAGGAGGGAGAAATATTTTTTTGCCGTATTGGTTTTTTGCCTGTGTTTCTATCTTTATTCTTTGCAATTGGCCAAAAAAATCACCCAGCCCGATTATTAAAGAATAATTTTTGTTTTTGATATGTCTTTGAAAAAATTGATTTGGATGGAAAAAAATTTTTTGAAAAGTGATATTTTTGGATTGGTCTGACGATCTTTGAAGATCAAGAAGTGTTCTTGATGAAATGTTGGTTGACCACCTGTTTGAAAAAGCATAGACTAAGATCACTGTTTTATTTTTTTTCTATGTTAAATAGACCGGATTTGATGGTTATGGCTCCGGGGGCGCGGAGGATAAAGATTTTTTTGAAATCTTCACCGTCGAAGGTAAAGCCACCCTTGTCTGTTTCAACCCTAACTTTGTGAGTATAACCACCAGTAGAATAATCGACATGAATAGAATTGATGGCTGAAATCGGACCACCGTGGCTTTCGGTTTGACGACGAAGTTCGTCATAATTCCAGGCATTAGGATCATCGCCACCGAAGCAACCACCGGAATTTGTTTGGGAAAGATGGGAGGAATCAGACGTTTGTGAGTAATACAAAACAGCATTTAGAACATCGGTAAACTCGTTTTGATTAAGCCAGGGATGAGAACGACCACATGAGAGATTACTTCTGGTTTTGTACCAACCTTTGTAATACCAGGGAGAATCAGAGACTTTTTCATAAGCATCATTTGGCCAACAAGATTGATTATTGCAACTGGTGTCCCAAACTTGAGGAGTGGAATGACCGAGGGACGAATAAGAATAAAGAGCGCCACCGGCAGTAGAGGCATACATAGTAGAGAAAACATCATTGGTAGCATTGCTGACTATTATTTTGCCTCTAGTTTCCTGGACTGCCTGCTTCCAAAGACCAGGATTATTAAGACGAGAAGACGAATAGACCTGACAGGCTTCGGTAGTGCAAATAGAACCGATGGCATTGCGATTTGCCATTCGCCAACCAATATAAGACAGGGCGTAGGTTCTGGCGGCAATTGCTTGAGCTCTTAGAGCCTCCATACCCCCTTCCCCTCCCCATTTGGCTGGCATTTCGGCAATTCCAATAAGATAATTGTCTTCAAAAGGCAAACTTCCAACAGAAGTGCTAATTGACCCGGGGGTATCAACCGTTTCAATTCTGATATTGCCATAATAGGCTTTTAGTATATTTTCATAACCTTGTCCTTGCTTACTTCTACCAAAAGCACCAAATTGACTCATGCCCTTGCGATGAGGAGCACCAAAGGAAAAGACAGCAAAGGCGGGAGCAAAACCCGGATTATAATCAGCGCGGGAAGCTGGATCTTGAGATGAAGAAACATCACCAACCGAGGTATTAAACATGGCTGTTTTTTCGGCAATAAGAGATTGTTGCTTTTTGGTTAACTCGGCTTTGTAATCTTCAGCTTTTTTTATTTCTCCCGACAGAAAACCAAAACGGTCTTCAAGAGTTTTTTTGATGGCGTCTATTTTGATTTTTTGTTTTTTTAATTCTGCCTTGTTGTTGTTAAGATCAAAAATTTCCTTATTGAAACTGGTGATAAGTTTTGTGTCTTGGTTGATTATGGATTGGTACCAGGAATACTGGCGGATTAGACTGGATCCTTGCGAAGTTGAAAAAAATATCAGTAAAGGGTTGAATTTTTTGGTGTTTTTGTAAAGCCTTTTGACCCTTTCTGAAAGAAGCAGTTTTTGAACTTCCAAGTCAGCTTCTTTGTCAATAAGTTTTTGATCGGTGTTTTTTATTTGTTCTTCGGTTAGATAGATTTGATCTTTGGCCGATTTAATCTTTTTTTGAATATCAACTGATTCTTCTTTGAGAGGCCCTATGGCTGTTTCTAGTTCTGATATTCTTTTGGTGATTTCTGCAATTTCTTGATCGATGGTAGTGGCAAATGCAAAATTAGCAATGAAAAAACTGTAAACCGTGATTAGTAAAAAAAATAAAAAAGAAAAAAGAGAAAAAATTTTTTTAATCACAAATTCATTCTAGCATTTTGTGTTATACTTAAATTTATGAAATTGTGGCAAAGTTTTTTGGTATTTCTGGTGGGATTTTTGTTGGTAGGAGTAACTTTAAATAAATTTTTACCACAAAAAGTGCTTGCTCAAGACAAGGAGTTTTGTGATTCGACGGGACACGGAGCTGACAGCACTGATCCACAAGTTAATACTGCCCTTGGATGCATACCGGTACAAATTGATGGATTAGTTGCTTGGCTTTTGCCATATTTGTTTGGTATTATAGGTGGAATTTCTTTTTTGTTGATGGTATACAGTTTTATCTTGTTAGCTACATCCGGCGGAGATCCAAAAAAAGTCCAAGGGGCAAAGGAAACTTTAACATCGGCAGTAACCGGCTTATTGCTGTCGATTTTTGCTTTGTTTATACTAAAGTTAATTGCGGTCGATATATTAAAAATTCCAGGATTAAACTAAGTATGGCAGTAACATTACCAGGCTATCAAGGTACTGCTTTTAAATTTTCAAACCGAGATCTGGGTGATGTAATTAGCGATGCCTTGCCGTATGTTTACGTTATAGCAGGATTGTCAATGTTTGTGATGTTGATTGCTGGTGGAATACAACTGATGACTGCGGCCGGCGATCCGGCTAGAACTAAAGCAGGATACGGGAAAATTACAGCAGGTGTAGTTGGGTTTTTGTTGATATTTTTGAGTTATATAATTATGCAAGTAGTAGAAACAATGTTTGGAGTAAGCGTGTTGTGATTTTACTTTCCTTTTCTTCTGTCTCTTTGCTGATACCAGTAAATAGCTTTTTCTAGTTTTTTAGGTCCGAAATCGGGCCAAAGAACATCGGTAAAATAGAGTTCAGCATATGACATTTGCCAAAGTAAAAAATTTGAAAGTCTAAATTCTCCACCTGGTCGAATAATCATGTCCGGATCTGGTTGTCCTTTGGTATAAAGATAATTTGAAACCAGTTTTTCGTTAACTTTGCTGGCAGGGACACCATCTTTAATGATATTTTTTATAGCCATGACTATTTCATCTCTGCCACCATAGTTGAGAGCTACATTAAACTTAATTCTTTCTTTGTCTAAAACTATTTTTAGCGTGTTTTTGATAGCGTCACGTACTCTAAGAGGGAGAGCCTGAAAGTTACCTAAAACAAAAAATTTGACACCTTTAGTTTTATAATCTTTTTTCCATCTTTTAAAAATTTCTAGGAGTAGATTAAAAATACCCTTGACCTCTTCTTTTGATCTCTTGCGCCAATTTTCGGTAGACAAGGCATAAATAGTTAAATGCTTGATACCTATTTTTCCGCAATGCTCGATGATTGCTTCTAAATTTTTAGCTCCGGCAGTATGGCCGTCTATGGCATTTAACCCTCTGGCTTTAGCCCAACGGCGATTGCCATCCATAATTATGCCGATATGCTTAGGAAGTTCTTTTGGATCTATTTTTAATTTGGTTAGAAATGGTGAGATTTTTTTATTCATACTTATTTAGTCGAATTATATTACAAATTCATTCTGAAATTATCCATACAGCTGACTATGTGTTCCGAAAAATTTAAATTCAATGATTAAACTTTTTTTGAGGTTTTGTGTTGAAAATAAAGCTCTCCAATCACCAGTTATATTAATACTTCGATAAACTTTATATTTTCCTGTAAGACGGTGGTTTTTGAGCGATGGATTAAGTGGATTTTTAACAAAAATTTTAAGTCTTTTTTGGAATTGTTTTTTGATTTTTGTCGGAGATTTTTGATAACTTTTGCGAAATTTTTTGGAAAAATTTAGTTTAAGTTTATTCATCTGGCTCAAGCCATTTTATCGCATCTTTGGCTGAGGTAAAAGACGGAGAAATTCTACCTTTTTTGTAATCTGTTTCTGATTCTTTAAGTTGTTTAATCGCCCAAGGAGTTAGGGTTTCTTCTTTGTTAAGGGAAAAAACTATAGATCTGCTACGAACAAGTTTTTTTAGTTTAGCGTTTATGAACGATGTTAGCGTTAAACCAAATTCCTCAAGAATTTTTTTTGCTTCTTGTTTAAGATGAGTGTTGGTTCTGATATTTATTACTGCAGTGGACATATATACATAGTATATTTGACGTATGTATAAATGTCAAACAAAAAATCCCGATAAAATATCGGGATTTAAAATTTTTTGTTATCAATCAATGTGCTATTAGTCAAAATTGTTAGTATCAGAGGGATTTTGAGTTAACCTCAAAGGAGGTGATCCATCCGCACCTTCCAGTACGGATACCTTGTTCATTTGATTTTACTTAATTATTAAAAAAACTAATAAAATCGATTCCCTTGTTTCCAAGGGTACGGACTATCTCTTCATCCTCAAAAGACGATTCTTGATTGGGTGGAAGGACCCAATAATTTTAGCAAAATCTTTGTAAGATTTGCTTAAAATATAAAATCGCCAATAATCAGGATCTACTTTTTTGCTTGGATTATGCGTTTTTCCACAAGAAATATTTAATTCTTTGAGACATTGCTTAACTTCCTTAAGATCATTTATATCTTTTTGAGAAAAATAAATATAAAAACGAACTTTTGGATGATGTGCAATACCTCCCTCAGAATCAAAATAACCTCGAATGTAGTCAATTTTGTCTTGTCTGGTTTTTATCTTGAATCCTTTAAGAAAACTTTTTGAAAATTCTACAACGTAGACATTTCTGTTTTTCCCTTCTTTATAGACCCAAGCTCCAGAACCAAGTCTTTTGATTTCTTTGGCAATAAATTTGACAAAAATTTCACTTTTTTGACTAATTCTAAAAGTTGTTTTTCTTTCTGTGGCGTCGTGCAAAATTCCAAGTAAATAAGATTTACTGATTTGAGGCGCTGGCGTATAGTCTCTACGGAGTCCCGGTTGTTTTTTAGAAAAACGGTCGGGTTCCCTCGCGGTTGTCATATCCTAATTTTAACACTAGGACTTAGATTTCCCCGATACAGCCAGATTTGTTCATGGAATTACTTCCATGAGTCGCAACAATTTACGACTTAACCCTCATCGCTGAATTTACCTTAGTCCTCCGATTGATCGGAGTCCTTCGGGCACCCTCAACTTTGCTGATTTGACGGGCTGTGTGTGCAAGAGGCGAGAACGTATTCACCGCAGTCTGCTGATCTGCGATTACTACCAATTCCAAGTTCATGCAGGCGAATTTCAGCCTGCAATCCCAACTGAGGGAAGTTTTATAGATTAGCTCCACCTCGCGGTATTGCAACTCATTGTACTTCCCATTGTAGGATGTGTGTCGCCCTGGACATAAGCATCATGCTGACTTGACGTCGTCCCCTCCTTCCTCCCAACAAAAATAATGCTGAGCAGTCTTCTGTGAAAAAATAACACAGAATAGGGGTTGCGCTCGTTACCTCACTTAAGAGAACAACTCACGTCACGAGCTGACGACAGCCATGCAACAGCTGTCCTGCCACTGAGTTTTTCCTTTTCGGGAAAAACATAAACAGGATTTCAAGCCCAGGTAAGGTTCATCGCTTCGTATCGAATTAAACCACATGCTCCACTGGTTGTGCGCCTCCCCGCCAATTCGTTTGAGTTTCGGCCTTGCGGCTATACTCCCCAGGCGGTCTGTTTAACGCGTTAGCTTACATCCCACAAGCATAAGCTCGTAGAACTAACAGACATCGTTTACAGCTAGGACTACTCAGGTCTCTAATCTGATTTGCTCCCCTAGCTTTCGTCTTTCAGTGTCAGTGTATACCTAGTTACCCGCCTTCGCCCTTGGTGTTCTTTATAGTATCCACGGATTTTACCCCTACGCTATAAATTCCAGTAACCCCGATATAACTCTAGTCTTTCAGTATCCTACCCCTTTCTCCGATTAAGTCGGAGTCTTTGAAATAGGACTTAAAAAACCACCTACAGACCCTTTACGCCCAATAAAACCGGGTAACGCTTACAGCTTACGTATTACCGCGACTGCTGGCACGTAATTAGTAGCTGTTTATTCATCTCGCCATGATGACGAAATAAAAGTGGTTTACAACCCGAAGGCCGTCATCCCACACGCGACGTCGCTGCGTCAGACTTTCGTCCATTGCGCAATATTCCTAACTGCTGCCACCCGTAGGTGTATGGGCCGTGTCTCAGTCCCATTGTGCCGGACCCTCCGCTAAGAGCCGGTAGCCGTCATCGCCTTGGTGAGCCATTACCTCACCAACAAGCTGGTAGCGAGTACGCCGCTCTCTAAGCGATAAATCTTTACCTCGCATTCCATGCGAGAAAATCCTAAATTCTAATATCGAAATCCTAAATAAATTTAAAATCTAAATATTCAAAATCCAAAACAAAAAAGTTTTGAGTTTAGATATTAGTGCTTTGAATTTCCTTGTATGAAATACGAGGACTATGGAGTATTATCCACGATTTCTCGAGGCTATGCTCCACTTAGAGGTACGTTCGTACTTATTACTCACCCGTTCGCCACTGTCATCGTATTCTACACAAGAAAATTATTATGTAATTTCCTTATGTAAAATACGAATCTCGTTCGACTTGCATGTCTTAGGCACGTCGCCAGCGTTCACCCTGAGCCACGATCAAACTCTTAGTATCAACCCTTGACAGGTTTTAATCTGCAAGGGGTTCAGTTTTAAATAAACTGAAAAAAGTTTTGAAAAAATATCCTAATAGATTTTGTAAACAAAATCATCAGGATTTCATCCTCTGATACTAACAATCATGACTAATGAAAACGCACATTGATTGATGTTAAGGTACTTTTAACTTAGTTGCTTTAGACAAATTAAAAACTCCTCGGATTTGGAAATCTTTTGGAGGTTTTTTGCAATTAGGCAACAGTAAGTTAAGTGTGGAGGTATTATATTATAAATAAAATGCTTTTGCACTAGGCAAAAGTTTTGGACTCGAGGACTGGAGGTAGTGATAAAGACCTGATGATTTTTGCAAAGACTTACAACCAGATGGCGATGGTCTTGGTCTAATTCTGAAAAAATGTCATCGAGAAGAAGGATAGGTGTTTGGTTGTAATTGCTTTCAATATAATTAACTTGGGCGAGTTTTAAGGCTAAAACGGCTAATCTTTGCTGTCCACCACTCCCCCAATTGGCTAAATTTTTGTCTTCTGAAGGAAAAGAAATATTATCAAACTGATAATCATCACGATGCGGACCAAATCCAGTGTTTTTGTTTTTAATATCAAAATTAAGATTGGAATCTAATTTTTCCTTACTGATAATTGAAGTTAAATATTGAAGTGATATTTGCTGTATTTGTATGTTTTTGTTTTGTTTGAAAAAACTATTGGCAGATTCAAAAAATTTTTTACGATATTGATATAAAATGTTGCCATTTTTTATTAAAGATTGATCCCAAAAAAATAATTCGTTTACAGATGCTTGTTTTTGAAAAATTAAATCTAACAACTCGTTTCTGTGTTTGATGGATTTATTATATTGAGACAAGGCGGAAGCATAGGACCACTCTAGACGAGAGAGAAAAGAGTCTATAAAATCACGACGACGAGATGGAGAACCAGAAACTAAACGAATATCGCCAGGGTGAAAGAGAACGGCTTTAAGATGGCTCAAAAAAAATTTTCTGGTTTTTTGAACTT
>Ga0180015_1000047_pt1 | contig 35185 bp, 34 predicted proteins | sample KR13_S2_MetaG_FD_116508 | JGI IMG/M metagenome (GOLD analysis project Ga0180015, IMG submission 116508) | Groundwater microbial communities from the Olkiluoto Island deep subsurface site, Finland - KR13_S2_MetaG | ecosystem: Environmental > Aquatic > Deep subsurface > Groundwater | place...
CTCACCACATCCGTAGGGGCGACCCTTGCGGTCGCCCGATCCAATGGTAACACCCCAATCCAATCGTAATATCCTCACCACATCCGTAGGGGCGACCCTTGCGGTCGCCCGATCCAATGGTAATCACACAATACATATCAGAATAAATGCTAAAATACATTCATGCCAAAGCAAATTGATCTGGTCAAAAAAATCGTCTCTCTTTGCAAACGCCGTGGCATAATATTTCAAAACTCAGAAATCTACGGAGGTATCGGAGGTTTTTACGACTATGGACCAATCGGCTCCATCATGAAATATAATTTGAAAAATCTCTGGTGGAACGATAATGTCATCAAAAGAAAAGATATCGTTGGCATAGACGGAACCATAATTACTCACCCTCAAGTCTGGCACGCCTCCGGCCATGTCAAAAACTTCTACGATGAATTGGCCGAATGTAAATCCTGCCACAAACGCTTTAGAACCGATCTACTAAAAAGCGACAACAAGCAAATATCCAAATGTCCCGAATGCAACGGCCAACTAACCAAAAAACGCAAATACAACACTCTTTTTGAAACTCATGTAGGTGTAATAGAAGGTGAAAAAACCTTAACTTATCTTCGCGGTGAAGCCTGTCAAAACATCTATCTTAATTTCAAAAATATAGTTGATTCATCCAGAGTAAAAATTCCCTTTGGTATCGCCCAAATCGGTAAAGCCTTTAGGAACGAAGTCAATCCCAAAAACTTTATTTTTCGCTCCCGCGAATTTGAACAATGGGACATTCAATACTTTGTCCATCCAACCGAAATGGATAAGTGGTATGAATACTGGAAAGAAAAAAGGATGAACTGGTACAAATCTCTGCTTAACAACAAGGATAATATTCATTTTAGACAACACACCAAAGACGAATTAGCCTTTTATGTCAAAAAAGCTTTTGATATTGAATACAACACACCCTGGGGCTGGGCAGAATGGGAAGGAATACATTGGCGGGCTGATTACGACTTAACCCAACATTCTAAATTTAGTAAAAAAGATCTGTCCTATACCGACCCAGTTACCAAAGAAAAATACATCCCATGGATAACCGAAACATCCGGCGGAGTTGATCGAACATTTTTCTATCTACTCTTAGACGCCTACCAAGAAGAAAAGCTAGAAAATGGCAACACCAGAACTTATCTAAAAATAGACCCTCGTATCGCTGCCTACAAAATATGTGTCATACCCTTGGCCTCCAACAAACCAAAGTTAATAAAAAAAGCAGAAAAAATATACAAAGAGTTAAGTCAACAATATTCCATTGATTGGGATGATTCCAGTAATATTGGCAAAAAATACAGAAGACAAGACGAAATCGGCACTCCCTGGTGCCTGGTTGTTGATTATCAATCACTCGAAGATGACACCGTTACGATTCGTGATCGAAACACCATGTCCCAAATCCGCCTTAAATCAAACGAAGTATCTTCCTGGCTCTCCCAAAAACTTAATTAGCCTGCCCACCTGACTGTTTTACTGTCGGCGGGTAAGTTCTTAATTCTTAATTTGGAAATTTAAATTTCAGATTTTAGATTTTTATACTATACTTACTCTATGTCCAACAACAAAATCAAATACATATTAATTTCTTTAGTTCTTGTTTCCTTATTCCTGCTCCTTTTTTTCTCTTTTCGCCGTAAAAAAGAAACAACAAACGACATCACCCCAACCCCAACCCCACGAATGACTGAAATTGAGTTAGAAAATAGGCCATATATTTCTCTCATCCCCCGAACTGACGGCCACGAACTAAAACTTAAAATCGAAAAAATACCCGAAAACATAGGAGAAATAGAATATGAATTGATTTATTCGGCCACCGATAATGACTTGGAAATAGAAAAAGGATTAGGAGATACCATTCAAGTTGACTCGGACTCTCTTGAAAGAGATTTACTGCTGGGAACCGCTAGTTGTACTAATAGCTGTAAATACAAATACGACGAAGGTATCACCGGTGGAACCCTATCAATACTTTTTATTACTAAAAACAGCCAAGTAGCCACTTACCAAACAGCTTTTTTGCTCACAGATACCACCGCCATAAAACAAAACAGCGGGTTATCCTTGGAACCAGAAAATTTCAATATTACCGCCACGGCTAATACAAACGAATACTTCATCCTTCTAAAAAATTACAATGAAAATTTCTCCGTTTTCTCCAGTGATAGTGGCAAAGGCAAAATCTCAAAAATAGAGCCGGAAAATTACACCAAAGAAGATACAAGTCTAATCACCGGCGATTATGTCAAAAATTAACTTCCACATTCCTGTTCTTCTACAAGAAACACTAGAAATCCTAGATCCACAATCCGGAAAAACCTTCATAGACGCTACTCTGGGTCACGCCGGCCACACTATCGAATTCTTAAAAAGAGGGGTGTTTGTATACGGAATAGACGCAGATTCAAAAAATCTTAAAATAGCTACTAGTCGCATCAAAAAACTTGGTTTATCAAAAAATTTCACTCCAATAAAAAATAATTTTTCCAATTTAGAAAAAATATATAAAAGTAAAATCAAAAACAAGCGTCAGCGCAGTCACCCACAGGGGGATATTGACGCAATTTTTTTTGATCTTGGCCTAAGCTCTAATCAGCAAAAATCAAAAAACAGGGGATTCTCCTTTGATGATGATCAATCCCTAGACATGCGTTTAAACCCGAAAACCCAAACAATAACTGCCGAGCATATCATAAACACCTATCACTTTGACCAGCTTTACCAAATATTTACCAAAATCGCTCAAGAAAAATATAGCAAAATCTTAATAAAAAAAATAATCGATGCCCGCAAAAAATCTCCTATTAAAACGGGCCTTCAACTATCCCAAATCATACTTGATCATTACAAAAAAAAGAATCTTTACTCTAAAATTCATCCTGCCACCAAAATATTCATGACACTAAGAATCGTTGTCAACCAAGAATTCGAAAACCTTGACTCAACCTTAAAACAAACTATCAAAATTCTGAAAACAAACGCCAAAGTATTAGTAATATCTTTCCATTCCGGTGAAGACAGAATAGTCAAACAGTTTATCAAAAAACATTCTTTGTTGGGCAAGATTACAAAACTTACCAAAAAATCGATTCAGGCCACCAAAAAAGAGATAAGAGACAACCCACTATCAAGATCAGCTAAACTTCGCGCCTTTAAAATTAATTAATGAAACAAAAAACATTCATTGCCATTGCTATTATTTTCTTAATCGCACAAATAACTATTTCCTTTATCTCCTCGGGTCAGATAATTACCTTAAATAGCCAATTAATAGAAAAAACAGACAAAATCAACCAACTGGAACAAGAAAATCAATCTTTGGAAAATCAATACACTTCCATATCGTCACTCAAACATATTAGTACTCAATATGACTTAAAAAATTTAATACCAATTAGACAAAAATTGGACCTAACCAAATAATGTTTTCCAAAAGAATCTCATTTTTAGGCACTGCCATATTTGTATATTTTTTAATAATAGGGCTAAGGCTTTATTACTGGCAGATAATAAAATCAAATGAATTAAAAAAAGAGGCCATAAAACAAACCCACAAACTTGAAGAAATTCAACCAACTAGAGGAAAAATATACAGTTTTGATAACTTCCCCTTGGTTCAAAATGAAAACTCCTATCTTCTTTCAATTTATAAACCCAACCTAAAAGAAGATTTAAAAGAAATCCTTCAAAAAATAGACCAAATTCACCCCGATTTTTCAGAAGAAAACAAAATACTTCTGGATAAATTTCAATCAAACGATCAACAGAAATGGATCACTCTTCCCACCCCCCTAAAAAAAGAAAATGCAGATCTGCTATCACAAGTCAGCGGTCTCAGCTTTCAAAAAAGTTTTTTCCGTTTTTATCCAGAAGATAAACTTGCCTCAACTCTGCTTGGTCAATTGGCCAAAAACGAAAGCGGTTTAATCATCGGGTACGACGGATTAGAGGGTTATTACAACCGCCAACTGGAAGGAAAAAGTGGCTATATCTGGCAAAACAAAGACGCCAAAGGTGAGACAAATTTATCAGAAAAAACTTGGCATCTACCAGCAACTAACGGACAGGATCTTTTTACCTACATAAATCGATCAATTCAATTTGAAGTAGAACAAAAATTACAACAGGGCATCGAAAAATTTCAGGCAGACTCTGCTTTTGCCATTATCATGGAACCACAAACAGGAGGAATAATAGCCGCCAGTGCAACCTTTTCTTCTTCTATGGCCACTCAAAGCGCCGAAATCCACAATCCTATAATCTCGACTCTTTTTGAACCTGGTTCGATTTTCAAGCCTCTGGTCGTCAGTATAGCCTTAGACAGCCAAGGCATAAATCGCGATTTTATTTGCAAACAATGCAACCAGGCAATAACAATAGGAAAATACACCATAAATAATTGGGACAAAAAATTTCATCCTGATTCTAATCTAAAAGATGTTATCAAAAACTCAGACAACATTGGTATGAGTTACATAATCAAAGAAATTGGTCTTGATAAATTTTTGGATTACTATCAAAAACTTGGCTTAAATAAAAAAACCGGTATAGACCTACAAGGAGAAATTAATCCAAAAGTTAAACAAAACTGGCCGGAAATTGATTTGGCCACCGCTTCGTTTGGACAAGGTATTGCCATCACTCCAATATTAATGCTTAGCGCCTTTAACTCAATTGCTAATGATGGATATCTGATAAAACCAAGTGTGGTTAAACAAACATCAGCACAATCCGCCCTTGGTTCAACAAAACCTTTTGTAAAACTAATTCAAAAAGGAAACAAAATATTTGACCAAAAAACAATCGAAGAAATAAAAAACATACTAGAATATTCAGTCAACAGTGCCGCTATTGCCCATCTAAAAACAACCAATTCCTCAGTTTGTGCTAAATCCGGAACCTCACAAGTAGTTATAAAAGGCGTCTATTCCGAAGATGAAACAACCGCTTCATATATTGGTTTTTCTCCCTGTCAAAATCCCAAATTCACCATGCTTGTAACTGTAAAAAATCCCAAAACTTCTCCGTGGGGAGTCAGTACCGCAGCCCCGATATGGTACGAAATTGCCGATAGGTTAGATATTTTGTTGTGATGTTATAATTAACAAATAGATGTTAAATCTTATTCGTAAACTCATTCCCCAAAATTTAATAAACTCACTCTGGCATTACCCTTTAAGTATTCTAGCTAACATCATTTATTTCTTTCCTTCAAAAAAACTTTTTATCATTGGAGTAACGGGAACGGACGGCAAAACAACCACCGCCAACCTTATATACCATATCCTCAAAAACGCTGGTTTAAAAACTGCCCTAGTTAGTACCATTAGCGCCAAAATAGGGGATACAGAACTAGATACCGGCCTTCATACCACTAGTCCCGACAAATTCATTACTCAAAAAATCTTAAGATCGATGGTAAAAAACAAAATCAAATATGCAGTCCTAGAAATAACTGCCCACGCCCTTGACCAGCACCGATTCAATGGATGCAAATTTGATATTTCCATACTAACCAATGTATCAACAGAACATCTTGATTATTTTAAAAATATGGATAATTACATTTACACTAAATCCAAACTATTTACTCAATCAAAGCTATCAATTCTAAACAAAGACGATATTTCCTACCCCACAATAAGTAAACTTTTAAGAAAAAAAAAGAAAAAATTTATCACCTACGGAATTAAAGAAAAATCAGATTTACAAGCCAAAAAAATCAAACTCACCAAAAACTCGTTATCATTCTCATTAAACAAACAAATCTTTAAAAGCAATAGTAATTACCACTATCAAACCTACAACATCCTTTCAGCCATCGCCCTTTCTCAACAACTCAAAATAAACCACAAAATATTAGCCCAAACAATCAAAAATTTTCCTCCAACCAAAGGCCGAAGAGAAGAACTAAAAATAAAAAATGGAATCAAAAGCATAATTGACTACGCCCACACCCCCGCCGCTCTTAAAGAAACTCTTTTTAGTCTCAAAAAAATCAACCAAGGCAACCTAATTGTTATTTTTGGAGCCACAGGAGGCCGGGACAAAGAAAAAAGACCATCAATGGGTAAGGTAGTCTCTAAATACGCAAACATAGCCATTATTACCTCTGACGATACTAGACATGAAGACATTAATGATATAAACAAACAAATAAGGGAAGGGATACCAACAAAAACAGAGTTTATCAAAAACAACAATCCTAATAAAAAAGAAATAAAAGAAATACAACGGTTAGCATCAAAAAAATTCTTATTCTTTGATCTTGCCAACAGACAAGACGCCTTTAACTTAGCCATTAAACTAGCCCAAAAGGGAGACATCGTTATCGCCTGCGGTAAAGGTCACGAAAAAACAATCCTGCACGGAAAAACCGAATATCCATGGTCAGAAGCCGAAGCTTTTCGCACCGCCTTTAAACTTAAAAAAGTTTAAAAATTAGAAATTAAAAATTAGAAATTAAACAAAATGCCTATCTACAACATCCAAAACCAAAACAATTTGGAAACAAACTATTCTCTTGGCCTACTGCCTCAACGCAACAAAAAAGAATTTTGGTACCAAGATTCTTCCTGCCGGTCAAAGTTATCAAACATGCAATTAAATTCTGAAAACCGTCGCGTTCTCAAAAAAACCCAAGATTTTTCTTTTCAAACCACCAACACCTTTATTTACACCCCTCAAATTCAAAAACAATGCAACGACTGGACCAAAAAACTAAACTGGAACTTTCCCGTAAGCTCAATCAAAACCGTTTTTACCAATCACATATTCAACAAGGTCTATATTTGGAAACAAGCAAACAATACTATTGCTTATGCTATCTGCCTTTTTACAAAAAACTTTTCTCACATAGCCTATGTTTTTTATAATCCTGAATATCAAAAATCAAATCTCTCTATTCGACTAGTTATTCAAACTATAGCAGATAGTCAAAAACTAGGGTTAAAATATTGTTACTTAGGTCGTTTTTCTCCCAAAGACAACATCGGTTATTACAAACGCTATCTGCCAAATCTGGAATATTTCGATTACAAAACCCAAACATGGGTAGAATATAAAAAATGAAAGTTCACATACTTGCCATCACCGGCTCTATGACAACCCCACTGGCTATTGAATTGGCAAATCATGGCCATATAGTTACAGGATCAGACCAAGAAGCCATATATCCACCATTTAGTACTCTTTTGACAAAAAACAACATTCCCGTCAACAAAAACAAAATCAACCAATCAATTGATTTATGCATAATTGGCGGTAGTTATAAAAATTTTACCCAATGTGTCAAAGAGCTCAAACAAATCAAAAAACTAAAAATTCCTTATATCTCAGCTACAAAATATATGGCACAAAATATTGCCAAAAGGGAATCTATCCTCGTTGCCGGCAGTTTTGGCAAAACCACCATATCCAGCCTTTTAGTCTGGATATTTAAAAAAGCCAAAATACATCCCTCCTATATGTTTGGCGGTCAAAGTCTAAACAAACTTCCTTCTTTAAAAATAACTAACTCAAACTGGTCTATTCTAGAAGCCTGCGAATCCATTAATGGACTAGACACACAAGCTAAATTTCTGTATTACCCAGCTAAATATGTTATTTTGACCAGTGTCAACTGGGAACATAAAGAATCCTACAAAACTAAAAATGATAATTTAAATGCTTTCAAAAAATTGATTAAAAACATCCCAAAAAACGGTTTACTTGTTTACAATCCCAGTCAAGCCAAAATCCTCCCACTTCTAAAATTCTGTAAAGCTCCTGTAATTCCTTACAATCCAAAATTTCAGTTCAAAAACAATCTATTGGGTCAATATAACGCAAAAAATATCTCAGCCGCCGCCACTCTTTGCTTTCATCTGGGAATAAACATAAAAACAATCAAAAAAGCCATTTCTTCCTATAAAGGAATCAAAAGACGGCTGGAACTGATTACCAAAACAAAAAATATTCTGTTTTTTGATGATTTCGCTCAATCACCTCCCAGGGTTAAATCCAGTATCAATGCAGTTAAATCGAAATACCCCAACAGCACTATTAAAGTTTTTTTTGAACCACACGCTCACTTTTTGCAAAACAAAAAAACCATCGACCAACTTAAACAATCTTTCAAAAACTGTCAAGAAGTAATTCTTAGCAAAATACCTTTTAAGAAACCAAGCGTCAGCGAAGTCCGCCTCTGGCGGAAAACTAGAGTAACAGCCAAATATTACAAAAATACAATCGGCCAAAAGTTAAAATACATACCCATTTATCCAAATATATATACTCATTACATAAAAACATTGTCAAACAATGATATCCTTATTCACATGAGTTCCGGTGGTCTTACAGGAATCCAAACCTTTAACAAAATAATTAAACATTTTAAACACCCTACGTCATCCTGAGCATGGCGAAGGATCCCGTTGGAATACACCCGTCATCCTGAGCACAGCGAAGGATCTAGCGAAGCGTTTAAATACGATACTTCGTATCTAGATTCTTCTCCACCAACTGGCGGATCCTCGCAATGACAAATAATATTTAAAAATTTATTCAAACGATTCTAACGAAGAATATATTTGTTTAACTAGTCGCCAAGTCTTTATTCCTTCTTCCAAACTAACACTAACATCTTCTTTTTTTTGAATAGCTTTTATCACATCCTTAATTAATAAAATATGAGACGTTCCATAAACATTTATGGGGTCTTTCGAATTTAAACCTGTCGGAACTTTTTCTCCCTTTATGCATCCATACTCTATTCTATTTAACGACTTACCCCCTATTTTAATCGTTCCATTTTCGGCCAATACACTGATTGAAGCCTCGAAATCGCTTGAATAGGCTACAGTTGAACACTCTAACCCAATAAGTGTTCCAATTTTTGTTGTCATGTTTGCTATCACAATATCTTCTACCTCAGCAAAATTTCTTGAATTCATGGTATATCCAATAATTTTGTCAGGATTTCCTATAAAACACCGAAGTAAATCAACGTGATGAATAGACTGTGTCATTAACACTCCACCTCCTGATTTTTGTTTACTACCATGCCATTCGTCTTGAAAATATTTTTGATCCCGATACCATCTCACGCATATCTGACAAAAGAAAATTTTACCTAGTTTTTTTCTTTCTATCATCTTTTTCAACCATATTACTGGCAAATTAAATCTGTTTTGGAAACAAGTTGCAACCACAACACCCGTTTTCTTTTTCGTTTCCATCAACATATTTGCCTCATCTTCTGATAAACATACGGGTTTTTCAATTAAAACGTTTACGCCTTCTCTCATCAATTCACACGCCATTTTTGCATGCAAATTAGACGGAGTACAAACAGAAACTAAATTCACCTCCATCTTGCTTAATAGCTCTTTGACACTTCGAAAGGTGGGAACTTTAAATTTTTCAGTAAAACTTTTCCTTTTTTCAGGATTTATATCCACTCCGGCTAATAATCTTACATTGTCTAGATGTTGATAAGCTTGAGCATGAAACCGTGACACCCTACCACAACCAACGATTACTGCCTTTAGTTGCATCCATCCTTCTTTTTTCTCTCAATTAAGTTTATTAATAAACCCGTACGACACGCAGCTTCCACACGTACAGCATTTTCAATCGCCTCTTCCAAACTACGAGCAAAACAAAACAATCCATGCTTTTCTACCGTAAATGCCAAACCGTGCCTTTCTAACTCATCAGCTCTTCCTTTAAAAGAATTGTTAATTTTTTTAATTAATTGTTTAAATATTATATACACCTCGGGTCGTTGCAATACAGCTTTTGGCATGTTTACAAAATAGGGACTTGCTAAATATTTTTTCTTCAAACCAGTTTCATTTGTAGATTTTAAACAAGGAATTTTTCCTAATATCTGTACATGATTAGTAGTCATGGGAACCGATAGTCTTTTACTGGCATAAACCAAGCTATATTGTCCATGTACATGAAAAACAGCATTGCATTTTTTAAAACTATTTAAAATGTATAAATCAAGAGGATATTCTGCCATTGCCAAATACCTTCCCCTTTCTATCACTCCACCTTCTTTGTTAGTCACTAAAATATCTCGTGGTTCAACTCTCCACCGCCTAAAAGCTGCTCCCGTAGGACTAGCTAAAATTAACTCTTTAGATATACGCAAACTTACCCCACCACCCTCTATATTTAAAAGCCCTTCGTCATACAATTCTCTTAATAAGATTGCCATTTTCTTTCTTTCTTCTTTATACAACACGGTACATTTATTTTAAACTAAGTATTTCCTTGTAAACTTCTTTATAATTTTCCACTACTCTTGCCATATTATAATATTTTTTGAAATAAGGTTCCATCTTTAAAATATTTTTTCTGTATTTTGAATAATTATTTATTCCTAATCGAATTTTTTGTACATAATCTTCAAAAATATCCCTCTTAAACAACAAATTATATCCCAAGAGTAGTTCGGGAACAGCCCCACTTTTTGTTGCTACGATAAGTTTCCCTCTTATCACATTCTCTACTAACGTCTTCCCGAATGGTTCTGCATAAGATGGTAACAAAAATATACCATAGTTAGCCAATCTTTCATCATTTTTCTCAATTCTTCCTAACAATTTTATATATTTACTGGCTTTTAGCTCCATTATCAATTCATTTAAATTTTCTTTTTCTGGCCCATCTCCAAATATATCTAATTTAACACTCAAACCCTCTTGTCTTAATTGATAAACAGCTCTTATACTCCAATCAATCCTTTTCCATCTTACTAATCGGCTCATTGACAACAAAAAACAGGGATTCATTTTCATCAAACTAAATTTTTTTAATTTATCTACTTTTATTCCGTTGTATATAACAAAACATTTTTTTTGATATCCCAATCGCCTTATTCGCTTTATCACAGCCATAGAAACACCAATTATTGCATCAGTAAATCGATATTCGACAACATTGTTCTTATCTAATAAAATTGCTCTCACTGTCGCTACAACCTTTACATTTTTCAAAAAAAATAAATATCTGCTTTCCTCTGTTACAAATCGCCAGTTTAAATTAACAAGCTGTATTTTATATCTCCAACAAATGAATGGAATTATAAAAGAAGCGATCAACCGATAAAGCCAACCAACCATTTTCAACCTGCAAATCTTAACCTTTGCCATTTTAGGCAACTTCACCTTATAAGGAGAAACCCATAATAAATAAACCTTAAACCCTCTATAACTCAAGCCTTCAACAAGCTGTAAAACTGACTCCTCGGCTCCACCCCAAGAAGTACTAAACAAAGTCAAAAGTATCTTCATCGTCTATTTTTCACTATCTCTTAATTCTTTATCTAACTTTTTTCTTAGATTTTTATAATAAACCACAGTATTGCGCAATCGGTTCATTGGTCTTTGTACTGTTTCCATCACACTGTAGCAATAACTTTTACGAAAAACAGAATCTTTAATCAAGGCATAAGGTTTAATTATTGAATTTTTGCCTATAGTTACCCCCGGCATTAGTGTCACATATGCCCCCAAACTACAATTTGATTCTACAAAAGCACCTACTTTTTTACATTTTGAATCATATTCTTTCCCTCTCCACTTAATGAAAATATTTTTCTCATCTAATCGCAAAGTTGTTGTACAAGAAATATACCCAAAATGACAATTATTTCCAATAATTGAGTTTCCCACAAAATTTGTGTGTAGCGTTGTTTTTTTACCAACGTAACTTGAACTTACTTCGGTATTATACCCAACTACTGCCTCATCGTCTATAAAAGAATTACGAATTAAACTATTATTTCCAATAATACACTTATCACCAATATAACTATTTCCAATAACCCAAGCACCAGGTAGTATCTTAGCCGTGGGAGAAATATATGAATGGACCGAACTTATAAAATCCTTGTATAAATACTGCAAATTAGTCCAAGCCTTTAAAATTACATATGGCTTGCCATTTCCTATTATCAACGAATTGCCAACATTGTCAACCAAATGTCTTTTATTCAAAATAGCCTTAAGAAGTTTTTTTCGTATTATTCCAACACGCACATCAACTATTAACCAATTGTCTTTTTGTGCTTTCTCTAAATTTTTTGTTTTAACTAATTCAAATAAACCGTCAGTGTTTATCAACCCACTTTTTTTAATTATTTCAAAATTTTTAATAGCTATTTGATTGTAAAACTGATCATTATTTTGGAAAATAAACCTATCAGACGTTTTAACAAATCTAACCCCTTTAAAAAACATATCAATTCATTTTAAATTTATATCACCAATTTTATATTTGCACCTACACTTCTTAATTTTTCTACCGGATTTTCATAACCTCGATATAATAATTTTACTCCTCGAATTCGTACTTTCTGCGACAAAATTCCCATATTAAGTAAAGCAAAACCAGCCCTTAGATCATCGATTTGTGTTTCTCCTTTAGCAAACTTTAATGGTCCATCAATTATGGCTAAATGTGGGTAGTTTTTCCCTTTAAAACGACAAGAGCTACCGATTGGGCAATTTACTCCAACTTTAATTCCACCAGAAGATAAGAGTTTTTTAATTCGTTCTAAATACATGAAACGATTTTCAAAAATTGTTTCATGTATTTGTGATTGCCCTTGACATTGTGAAAAAAGTATTGCCAGTGGTTGTTGAAAATCGGTAACAAATCCAGGATAAACACGAGTTTCAATATTAAAAGGTTTTATTTTTCCTTTGTAATAAAAACGAATTCCATCAGGCTTAACTTCTACACCCGCACCCATCTCAATTAATAATCCCAAGGCTGTCAGTAAATGATCCTGTCTAGCTCCTTTTACAAAAATATCTCCCTTGGTTGACAATGCCATCACCGCCCAAGAAAAAGCTTCCACTCGATCTGGGATAATGTTAATCGTATCAACCATTTTATGCGGTCCACCTTTTATTTTAAAAGTTCCACTTGAATCCAACGTAATTGAAACACCAGATTGCTGTAAAATTTTTACCATTTCCAGTATTTCAGGTTCCATAGCCGCGTTTTTAATAGTGGATATTCCTTCTGCCAACGAAGCTATTATTATCAAATTCTCCGTTGCTCCAACACTTGGAAAAGGCAATTTAATTTCAGCTGGTTTAAATCGCTTCTTTTTCAACTTTAAAGCCAGAAAATCTTTATGTTCAACTACTTCTACCCCAAAAGCCCTCAATCCTTCAATGTGAAAATTAATTTTTCGATTACCAATTTCACAACCTTTAGGTTTACCAATATTTGCTTCACCTAATTTATCTAATACCGGCCCTGCTAATAAAATAGACGTTCGGTTCCCTAAATGTGAATCAAATTTTACATTTGGATTGTCAAAACCATCAACTTGTAAATCTAAACTTTTATCCGGATTGACCCGAAATTTAACTCCTAATCTTCGACAAAGAGCCAAAGTAATCGCCAATTCTCCAATAAAAGGAACATTATTAATTTTTACCATTCCCATTTCGCCACTTAGTGACGCAGCAATTACCTTGGTCACCATATTTTTTGCTCCAGCTACACTTACCTGACCATAAAGAGGTCCATTAAAAACTGCTTCTATGTATGAAGCATCGTTTAACATTTTAAATGTACGGAAAGGCTCAAAACCAGGATGGTCTGTAAAAAAAGAACTTTTTTCAGCAACCAACTTTTTTCTAATTTGTCTCTTCATTTACAATATAAACAGCATAAAAAATATAACATTTTTTATTTTCTTCTCACCTCCTCTAAATAATATCATAAAATTTTATAATCACACCATGCCCAACACTTGATACTAGATACCTAATGCTAGATACTTAAAAATACATGATTCATCTTTATTTGGGACTGCTCCTATTCTCTTTTCTCACCACCAGCACACTTGTTGTTCCATTCATTAACCTTTTGTACAGATTGAAATTTCAAAGACAAAAACAAAAAACTCTAGATTTTCAGGAAAAAAGAACAAAAATCTTTGACAAATTTCACTCAAAAAAACAAGGTACTCCAGTTGGAGGCGGTATATTAATCATCGCTTCGGTTTGTATCCTGTTTTTGTTAATTTTTCCAATTCTAAAAACAAGTAACATCTTTATAAGTACCAACTATGACATAGTCAAAGAATTAAACATTATTTTTTTTACTTTTATCAGTTTTGCCTTACTCGGATTATATGACGATATATATAAATTCTTTAAATTCAAAAAAACCGGTTTTTTTGGACTTAGATTAATCCACAAACTTATTCTTCAAATATTGCTGGCCACCATCATTAGTACTTATATTTATTTTCAACTGGGAACAAATTTTATTTACATTCCTTTTTTGGGAACTGCCAATCTTGGTCTTTTTTTTATTCCTATCTCGATACTTTTCATAGTTGCATTTTCCAATTTCTTTAATATAACTGACGGCCTTGATGGTCTTTCCTGTGGACTGTTAATGATTGCTCTTTTTGCTTTTTGGATATTGTCGGGTGCGTCTCTGGATACCCCCATATCAATCTTCCTCGCCCTTTGGATTGGATCCATATTGGCTTTTCTCTACTTCAATGTGTACCCAGCCAGAATCTGGCTGGGAGATGTTGGTGCCTTATCCTTTGGCGCCACTTTTGCAGTTATTGCCATAATCCTTGGAAAAGTAATACCGCTTTTGGTTGTCGGAGCTCTTTTCATTGTTGAAGGCATGAGCTCCGTCATTCAAATATTTTATAAAAAATACTTCAAACGCAAGTTTTTTCCAGCCGCCCCCATTCACTTAACTCTTCAAAAAATCGGCTGGGAAGAGTCAAAAATTGTCACCCGGGCTTGGCTAGCCGGTATAATACTAGCTATATTTGGATTATGGCTGGGAATAAACTGATAAAACAACTTAAAGAGGAAATAGAAAAATACCTAAACATTCCTTATTCCAAAAATAAATTAAAAAATGGAAAAATAATTCTAGAAGTTCCATATGGAGCCAAGGGAACATGGCAACAGATCCAAAAAATAACCAACCAAATTGCCAAAGAAAAAAAACTAGATCTAAAAAATCTAAACAACAAACAACTTTATAATTTCCAAAAAAAACACAAAATCGGCATTGATTGTTCCGGATTCTGCTATCACTTATTAAACAAAATTTATCAACTAAACTTTAAAAAAAATATTAAAGCGAAATTAATAGGAACAAACAATAAAAAAGGTGTTAGACGTTTATCCGCCAATCTTTTAACTAACTCAATCAATGCTACCAAAATTAGTAACTACAACAATATCCAAACCGGCGACCTAATTAGATTCGATAAAGGCGGACATGTAATTTTTATAATCGAAAAAAAGGGAGATACTATCTACTATGTTCACAGCAGCGACAAAACCAAAACTAGGGGAGTCCACTATGGAACCATAAAGATAACCAATCCCCAAAAAACTCTAAATCACCAGCAATGGTCCGAATGTATCTTCCCAAACTCCAACGACGCCATCTTCCGCCCAAACTGCTTCATAACAAACTAATATATGATATGATAAAACATGGAAATCATTAGAGTCACGACAGAACAAACAAGAATACAAGTCATTAAAACAGGTAGAAATACAAATGACAAAGCTTTCGGTGCAGCCGCTGCAGTAGCTATTAGTCGTTCTCTTTCAGAACAAAAAGACGCTCCACATTCAGTCATATGTTTCGCAACCAGACAATCAGACGATGTTGTAAGAGCAATAGCTGTGTCCAAATTTAGACAAGAACAACTTGGCTCCTCTTTCTAACTTCTTTTCTACTTTTCTTCCACCAACTCCCCATATTTTAACGGTTTTAAGGACAAAATCTCCACTTCTGTCCCACATTCACTACACTCCAAAATATCTCCCACCTCCATCTTTCCAGTTTTTTTTATCTCGCTCTTACAATCAGGACAAATTATTTTATTATTATTTTCATTCATACTCCAAAAATTATACAATATGTAAACTGTCATTGCGAGCGAAGCGTGGCAATCCCGTCGGAAATGTAAAAAGACGTAATTAAAACTCCTACGGGATCGCCACGTCACTTCGTTCCTCGCGATGACACACAACGTCATTCTGATCCGCCAGTTGGCGGAGAAGAATCTAGGCACAAAGTGCCGTGTTTTACGCTAACGCTAGATCCTTCGCTACGCTCAGGATGACAAGGGCTATTTAGAAATTAGAAATTAAAAATTTGAAATTAATAAATTGACCCCTTTAATAAAAATAAACAACTTTTACCTCAAAAGAGAAGACCTAAACATAACCGGTTCAGCTAAAGACAGAGCCATGGCATCACAAATTCAAAATCTCAAAAAAAAAGGTTTTAAAAAAGCCGTTATCTCATCTACCGGCAACGCCGCCATATCAGCTATACACTTTTGCCAAAAAAACAATCTAAGTCTAACCATCTTTCTTTCTCCAAAAATCAACCAAAATAAGCTTAAATTAATAAAAAAATCATCAACCAATATAATAATTACCCCAAAACCAATAAGCCAAGCTTTCAAATACGCCAAACAAAATAACGCCTATTTCTTACGCCAATCAACCGATCCATCTGCTATATCTGGTTACAAAAAAATAGGCAAAGAAATCATGTCTCAACTGCCCCAAATCACCAGTCTCTTTGCTCCTGTTGGTAGCGGTACCACTCTTTTTGCTATCTCACAATCCATTCCCGATTCAATAAAACTATTCGCTATTCAGCCCGCCTCACATACTCCAATAGCCTCAGTTTTTGATAAAAATTTTTATAAAGAAACCAAAAGTTCAACTAATTCTTTGTCAGCCAAATTCCTACCGCTAAAAAATAAACTTATTAAGGCCATAAAAAAAACCAAAGGCTCTGGATTAGTTATCCAGGAAAAACAACTGCAAATTGCTAAAAAAATTCTTCAAAAACAACAAATTTTTACCTCAGCTGAAGGATATTTAACCTTAGCCGGCTTTCTTAAAACTAAAAATAAATGTCAGCCAGGAGACTATCCCGTCATTTTACTAACCGGCACTAACAGATGAAACTCAAACAAACAATCAATCTTATTAACAAATCCAAAATTAATTTTTATTTCCTTGTCGTTGACAATTTTCTTGATATAGATCTGCCTTTTTTAAAAAACTTTCATCTTATCTACGCCTACACACCCCAAAAACCACCAAAATCACAATTCTTCTGTCTCCAGCAAAACGATATCAAGCTAAAACAAAAAAACAGTGGCAAACTTTTGGCCAATCCAAAAGTCATAAACTATATAAAACAAACTTCGTTTCAAAACAATTCTCAACCCGCCATCATTCCTTTTAAACCATCAGGAAAAATTTCTCATATTTGCCAAGAAAATAACTGGCTTCAGATAAGTAACTCAAGCACCTTAAACAGATTATTTGAAAACAAGTTTAAATTTATAAAAATTTGTCAAAACAATAAAATAACCACCATACCATCTTATATCGACAAATTTAATTCAAACAATTTCAAAAAATATCAATTCCTCTTTAAAAATAAAAATCTGGTAATTCAAAAATCTTTCGGATGGGCTGGAAAAGGCACCTTTACCGGTAATCAATTCAAAAAAATAAAAAATAAAATAACTTCCCAAAGCATAGTAAAATTTTCACCAAAACTATCCGGTTACACTCTTCTTAATAATTGTTGTATTTTTCACTCACGCTTAATCCAAAGCCCTCCGGCACTACAATTTACCGGCATCCCTCCTTTTACAAAAAATCCACTGACAACCGTAGGCAGACAATGGCCTTGCCTTACTTCTACAAAGGTTAAAAATCAAGTCAAGGCAATCACCTTGCAATTTTCACAAATCTTGCTTAAATACAATTACCAAGGTTTCTTTGGACTTGATTTTTTTGTCAACCAAAAACAAAAAGTTTTTCTTCTTGAATGCAATGCCAGACTAACAGCCTCTTTTGCTTTTTATACTCAAATAGAACTAAAAAACAACATTCTCCCGCTTTTCATCTTACACTTAGCAGAATTTTGCCAAATTCCACTAAAAGTCAATATCAAAAAAATGCAATCTCGTTTTTCTTCAGCCAAAATAACGGGATCCGAAATCACCTATAAAGACCAATCGGGAAACACAAAAAGAAAAATCAACGCATTCACCAAATTCAGCCAATCAATCAATCCTCCTATTATCAAAATTCATGAAAAATAAAAAACAAAGAAACTTTATCCTACCCATTGCCTATATCCTTGTCGCAATCGGATTTATATTTGTATCACTTTCGTCACTCTCGGAAGCAAACTCAATTTCGTCTGATAAATTTTTACTTGTAAAAAAACAACTACTCTGGATATTAACCGGATCTGTTTCATTCCTGATTGCTTCAAAAATTAATCTAAAATTATTACAAAAATACTCAACTCACTTATTCATTTTGTCAGTTATTAGCCTCATTTTGGTTTTGATTCCTAATTTTAGCCAAAGCATTCTTGGTGCAAAAAGATGGTTACAACTAGGCCCAATTTCGTTTCAACCTACAGAAATATTTAAACTAATAAGCATAATTTATTTCTCCGCTCTCTTCTCAAAAGAAAAAACCAGAAATATTCAATCATTGTTGTTTTCCATCACCATACCTCTTTTTTTGATCATGGCTGAACCAAGCATGAGTACAACAATTTTAATATCTGCCATCACACTAAGTATTTATTACCTGTCTGGAGCTAACACAATTCAGCTGTCTTTACTGTGTCTGTTGGGCGCTACGTTAAGTTTCATTATCGTTCTTCTTTCGCCATACAGAAATGCTAGATTAAATACGCTTTTAAATCCACAAAACGATCCCTCCGGAAGCTCATATCATAGTAAACAGAATATTTTAGCCCTGGCTTCGGGGGGATTGTTTGGAAAAGGCATAGGTAACTCAAAACAAAAATACAGCTTTCTTCCACAACTTAGTACCGACTCAATTTTTGCCATAATAGGGGAGGAAACCGGCTTTGTTGGATCAACCATAATCCTTTCGCTTTATTTTTTACTTATCAACTCAATCTTTAGCATTTCCAAAAACAGTAAAAATCAGTTTCACCAGCTTCTTTGTTCTGGCACGGCTTGTTGGATTGCTTATCAAAGCATCGTCAATACTGCCGCCATTTCAGCTGTCATTCCGTTAACCGGTATTCCATTGCCCTTTATTTCATATGGCGGTTCTTCATTAATTTGCTTACTTTTTTCTATCGGCCTAGTTTACAATATTTATAAAACCAATGAAAATTAAAAAAACTATTTTTATCTTATTCCTAACCCCGCTTTTTCTTCTGATTCCAAAAACCTCTTTTGCCATCAGATCAAATCCACTAATCATAGATCATACCTCAATTCAGGAATTCGACCAAATCCCAACATATTGGCTCAACCAGGCAAAAACCACGCTTAAAATTGCCTACGGACATACTTCGCATGGCAGTCAAATAATCACCGGAATGAATATGCTTGGTTCTTCTTACGCTTATTTCGATGATTATTATTACTACAAATTTGGTTCTAACAACCCAAAAGCTCCCGACGGGACACTCTCGCTTTGGGATCAAAAAATCGAAGGCGCCAGCGATCTTGGCAACCCAGATCGCACTGCATGGAAATCTGCCACCGAAAACATGTTAGACAGTTCACAGTATGGTAATCGAAACACAGTCATTTGGTCGTGGTGCGGACAAGCTGATACCACTGACACAAACATTGACCTTTATTTAAGCCAAATGAATGAATTGGAAAATAAATATACCAATACCACTTTCGTCTATATGACCGGACACCTAAACGGAACCGGTACCAGTGGCAACCTTAATCAGCGCAATCAACAAATCAGAAATTACGTCAAACAAAACAACAAAATTCTCTTTGATTTTGCCGATATCGAAAGTTACGATCCCAACAATACCTTTTATCCAAACGCCAGCGATGGCTGTGAATGGTGTTCCAATTGGTGTTCGTCACACTCCTGCCCATCGTGCACATCTTGCGCTCACTCACATTGTTTTAATTGCTACAACAAAGGAAAGGCTTTTTGGGTCATGCTCGCCAAAATAGCCGGATGGAACGACAACGAAACTAATCCAACCAATGCTCCCACTTCCATCAACCAATGCCCAGCAGACAAACCACCAAAATCCACCGGCAACGCCGATTGTAATGACTATATAAACATCTCTGATTTTGCCATCTGGAAAAAAGAATTTATAGAATACAGAAAACAATCTATACCAACCAACAATTATCAATCAGACTTTAACAACGATCAAAAAATAAACATCTCTGATTTCGCCATCTGGAAAATTAACTTCCTACAATCAAAAAATTAATGCAAAAAACCAAAACGATCCTTATAACCGGTTCTCACCACACACCCGCTATTGAACTGATAACTCAGTTAAAAAAAGATAAAAATTATAATTGGAAAATAGCATATATCAGCCATCTTTACCCAACCGAAACTCATATAGAAAAAACTATTCTCCCAAAATTAAAAATTGATTTTTACCCGCTAAAATCAGGAAAATTACACAGACGTTATCTGCCATACACCATAAGAGATCTGCCAAAAATCCCATTAGCCATTTTTAAAGCTTATAAATTAGTCAAGACAATCAAACCAGATATCACTGTCTCCTTTGGTGGCTATATCTCAGTCCCTGTAATTATCGCTTCTGCAATCAACAAAGTTCCATCTATTACCCACGAACAGACCTTAACTATCAGCCTATCCACCAAAATCAACAGTTTCTTTGCTAACAAAATAGCTCTATCTTTTCCCAACACCAAACACAAACTACCCAAAAACAAAGTTGTTGTTACTGGAAATTTACTCAGACGGGAAATCTTTAAAACAACCAGCCAAAAATACCAAAAACTTGGCAAAACTCCACTCATCTATGTAACTGGAGGCAACCAGGGATCGAAAATAATCAATCAAAATCTTTCAAAAATTCTCAAAAATTTAAATCAAAAATTTACCATTATTCACCAAACCGGTATAAATAAACTAAAACAGATTAATCTTTCTAACTATCACCCCACTCAATATGTAAACCTAAACGACATCGGCTGGATATTAAATCGAGCCCAAATTATCATCAGCCGTTCCGGTGCCAATATCTGCCAAGAAATAATTGCTCTCAAAAAAAACTCCATTTTAATTCCTCTCTTCAAAAGCCAACAAAACGAACAGCTCAAAAACGCTCTTTGGACCAAAAAACAACTACCTCAAAAAACAATCATCATCCAACAAAAAAATCTAAATTCATCAAAGCTTATTCAGTCTATTGATAAGCTTTCTTTAAACAAACACCAACAAAACCCAATTCCAATTCAAATAAATTTTAAACTTTTAAAACTAATCCATGAGCTTGTTTAAAAAAACAACGGTTCTTATCTCAGCATTTGTATTGTTATTTTTTTTAAGACTTTTTCTACAAAACACTAAACATATGTCCACTCCCAAATCAGACCAAAACAAACAAATTGAACTGATTAACGATGCTTTACAAAAAAGCAATTTTAAATCCATCAACAACATAACAATTAATAACATTCAAAAATTCTTTCAATTTCAGAGCAAAAATGACGAAAAAATTAGTACCATCATACTAGATTTAGAAAAAGATCCCTATCTCCAAATTACAACCTTACAAAAAGCTTTCAAAATAGCTAAGATTAATAACAAATACATTAAATTTGTTAACCTAAGTATTAGACATCCATATGCAACACTCAAAAATTATTAACGCCATCGATGTAGGATCATCAAAAATCACTACCATTATCGGGCAATATTTCCCCGAAGAAAATAAACACAACATCGTAGCTGTATCTTCATCACCCGCCCTAGGTTTCAGAAAAGGCCAAATAATTAACCTGGAGCAAGCTACCCAAACCATCACTAACAGTATCGAATCAGCCGAAAGAATGGCAGGTTTCCAAATTAAATCTGCCATTGTCTCAATAGCTGCTGACCACATAGAATCAATCAATTCTCAGGGTGTAGTTGCCATCAGTGACCAAAGCGGGGAAATAAATAATCAGGACATAGAAAGAGTAATAGAAGCCGCCAAAGCCATATCTATTCCAAACAATAAAGAAATAATACATGTTATACCAAGAAAATTTACAGTTGACGGACAAGAAGGAATATTAGATCCGCTGGGAATGAGTGGCGTAAGGCTTGAGCTAGAATCACATCTGATTCTAGCTTCCAGTCCAGCCATCAAAAATATTGAAAAATGCTTCGACGAAATCGGCGTTAAAATCAGTTCTCTAATTTATTCTGGTTTATCTGCAGCCAAACTAGCACTAACTGATACAGAAAAAGAACTTGGAGTAGCTCTAATAGATATGGGCGGAAGCGTTACCACACTAACTATATTTAACGAAGGCTCACCGTCTTACTCAAAAGTTATTCCCATAGGCGCAAACAATGTTACAAACGATCTTGCTATAGGACTCAGATTTTCAATCGATGACGCTGAAAAAATTAAAATCAAGCTTAATAAAATCTGTAAAAATCAAAAGTTTGAAGATGAAGTAGACACCAGTGATTTTGAATTAAACTCTGGTCAGGGCCAAAAAATATCAATACAAACTTCGGTAGCCGGAATCATCAAACCTCGTTTGGAAGAAATCTTTGAAATTATTGACACTGAAATCGAAAACAGCGGTCTTCGTACCGCTATTCCAGCCGGTATCGTATTAACCGGAGGCGGAGCTTTAACCATCAATGCGCCCGAAATTTGTTCCAATACAATTCCACTTCCCGTAAGAATTGCCGTACCAAAAAAAATAGGCGGATTAGTAGACAACATACTTAACCCGGCCTACACCAGCTCGATTGGTTTGCTCATGTATGAATTGGAAAATAACCAACCTGTTCAAAAAACAAAAAAAAGAACTCCCATAAACAATATTTTTTCCAAAATAAAATCAATGATCGCCCCCTTACTACCTTAAAAAAACTTTAAATATTTAAAAATTAGTTTAAAAATTTAAAATTATTTGGAAATTTGAATTTTAGATTTAAATTAAATTATGGCTTTAATCAAAACTCTTGCAGGTCAATTCGCCAAAATCAAAGTACTTGGAGTAGGTGGCGGAGGCAACAATGCCGTCAATTACATGGTCTCTAATGACACAATTAAAGGCGTCGAATTTGTTGCCATAAACACTGACTCACAAGTCTTACTAAATTCAGTGGCGCCAATAAAAATACAGATTGGAGACAAATTAACTCGTGGACTGGGAGCAGGAGGAGACCCAAAAATAGGACAAAAAGCAGCCGAAGAATCGAAAGAAAAAATCAAAGAAATACTAACGGGCACCGATATGGTATTTATTTGCGGTGGTATGGGAGGAGGAACTTGTACAGGAGCAGCGCCCGTTATTGCCCAAATTGCAAAAAAAGAATTAGGCATACTTACAATTGCGGTAATCACCAAACCATTTCTATTCGAGGGAACCAGAAGAATGACCAATGCCCTCGAAGGCATTTCACAATTAAAAGATAACGTTGATACTCTGGTGGTTATTCCCAATCAAAAAGTAATGGAAATAGTCAACAACCAAGCAACATTACTTGAAGCTTTTAAAATCGCAGATTCAGTCCTAAACAAAGGGACCAGAGCCATTTCCGAACTGATAACTATCCCTGGTCTAATAAACCTTGATTTTGCCGACATAAAATCAGTTATGGCCAATGCTGGCACAGCACTTATGGGGGTAGGGGAGGCAAAAGGAGAGAAAAAAGCAATCAGAGCAGTTGAATTAGCCATAGACTCACCGCTGGTAGAAGTTGACATTTACGGCGCTAGAGGAATTCTGCTAAATATAACCGGAGGACCGGATATAACCATGGCCGAAATCGAAGAAACTGCCAAAGCCATAACCGAAAAAGCGGCCCCAGACGCCAACATAATCTTTGGCGCCACCATCGATCCTTTGTTAAAAGACAAAATAAAAGTTACCGTTATAGCCACCGGTTTTGACAAAAATAAAAACAGAATAATACATCAAAACACAGTCCCAAAACCAATACTACAAGCCTCACAAACCACCATTCCAACAAGCCAAACCTCCAAAACAAAACAAACAGACGAAGACCAATACAATCAACTAACACCGTCAGCCACAGAAGAAATAAACCAAGAAGAAATAGACAAATTTCTAAAAGACAGAGACATACCCCAAGGCGTTGATATCATCGATACCTACGACATCCCCTCCTTTTTGAGAAAAAACAAGTAACGCTACTGTCATTGCGTTCTTGTAGGGGCGACCCTTGCGGTCGCCCGCAGACATGGCAACCTATCCACCTCAGGAAAATCCCGTAGGGATTTTAATCACAAAATTTTTCTATTCTTGAATTTTATCCATTTCATTGCTAACATAAAGCAACAGTGAAACAAAAAAGTATATCCATTATTAACTAGCCATAATCTCATTTAGTTGAGATTAATGGCAATTTAAAATCCTTCAATTGAAGGATTTTTTTAGTTAATTCACTGTCATTTCGAGCGAAGCCGAGAAATCTCCTAACCTCTGAGCTCGAAAAAAACATGAGAAGTCAGGAGATCCCTCCACTTCGGTCGGGATGACAACCATAAAATCTACATAATCAAGTAAAATAAATAAATGTCTAAAATAAAAATATCCACCAATTTTACCCCAGTCGAATCAAAACCAGATTTCGCTAAAAACGAAACAAAAACTCTTCAGTGGTGGTACAAAAACGACATTGTCAGCAAATATCTCCACAAAAACGACAACTCTTCCAAAAAATTTTCCTTTTTAGACGGCCCTATCACCGCCAACAACCCCATGGGTGTCCATCATGCTCGTGGCCGTACCATAAAAGATGTTTTTCAGCGCTACAAAAACACCCAAGGCTTTGCCCAACGATTTCAAAATGGCTTTGATTGTCAAGGTCTGTGGGTTGAAGTCGAAGTAGAAAAAGAAGTTGGCTTCAATTGCAAAAAAGACATCGTTAATTACGGTTTAGATAAATTTACCAACGCCTGTATAGCTCGTGTCAACAAATTCGCCAAAATCCAAACCGAACAATCCAAAAGACTGGCCATGTTTATGGATTGGGACAACTCCTATTACACCATGTCAGAAAACAACAATCTCTATATCTGGCACTTCCTCAAAAAAGTTCATCAAAAAGGTTGGTTATACAAAAAAAAATCTGCCGCCACCTGGTGTCCCAGATGCGAAACAGGTCTATCTCAACACGAACAAGCTGATGGTTACAAAGATATTACCGATACTTCCGTATATCTAAAATTTAAACTTAAAAACAAAACCAACGAATACGTATTGGCCTGGACCACTACACCCTGGACACTTTCTGCCAACGTATTACTAACTATTAATACAAATTTCCAATACGTTAAGGCAAAATACGGTTCCGATTATTTTTACCTAGCCAAGGACTCTGCCGACAGACTAAAACTAACTGATTACGAAATAATCGACCCAAATTCACTTTTGAATCTTGAATATGAATCACTTTATAATATTCCGGCTCAAAAAAACGTCAAACACTACATTGCCCAGTGGGATCTGGTTGATCCGGTTGAAGGAACCGGAGTGGTTCATGTAGCACCAGGCTGTGGACAAGAAGATTTCCAGCTCGGTCAAAAACTAAATTCTGGTATGATTGCCCCTTTAGACGAAACAGGTCATTTTATGGAGGGTTTTGGAGAACTTACAGGTAAATACGCCCACCATGTTGCCAATATGGTTTTTGACCACCTCAAAAAAACCAATACTTTTTTTAAACAAGAATCTATCACCCATCGCTATCCGCACTGTTGGAGATGTGGCACCAAATGCCTCTTTCGCCTAGAAGACAGTTGGTTTATAGATTGCAACCAAGTCAGACCAATGCTCAAAAAAAATGCTAACGACGCCAAGTGGATACCAAAACATATCGGCAAAAGAATGCAAAACTGGCTAGACAACATGCAAGACTGGATGATCAGTCGAAAACGTTTCTATGGGTTAAGTCTGCCATTTTATGAATGCAGTTGTGGACATTTAACAGTAATAGGGTCCAAAGATGAACTAAGAAAACTGGCTGTCAATCCAAAACTGGTTGATAAACTTCCCAGCCTACATCGGCCATGGATCGACCAAGTAGAAATTATCTGCCCTAAATGCCAAAAAAACATAAAAAGGATTACCGACGTGGGAGATTGTTGGCTTGATGCCGGAGCCGTTCCCTTTTCCACCTTAAAATATTTAAGCGACAAAAAATATTGGCAAAAATGGTTCCCAGCAGATTTTATCTGTGAAATGACAGAACAAATCAGACTCTGGTATTACTCTATGCTCTTTTTTGGAACAGTTTTGGAAAACAAAATACCATATTTGGCTGTTTTAAATTATTCCGAAGTACGAGATCAAAAAGGTGAAAGAATGAGCAAAACCAAAGGAAACGGAATTCCTTTTGATGATGCAGTAGAAAAAATGGGCGCCGACGCTATGCGATGGCTCTATTGCAAACAAAAATCACACAACGTGGTTAATTTTGGATACGATATTGCCAACGACGTCAAAAAAAACTTTCTCCTTATTCTTTGGAACACTTATCGTTTTTTTGTTAACCACGCCGATAATCAAAACTGGAAACCAGGAAGCAATTTTAATCCAACCCACGTTTTAGATAAATGGATATTATCACGCCTAAACCAAACGATAAAATCCACCACTCAGCATTTAGATAAATACAATACAGCCAAAACCACCGAATCTGTCGAGAATTTTATCCAAGATCTGTCTACTTGGTATGTTAGACAATCGCGCCAAAGAACAGAGTGCCTCGATACCCTATATTTCTGTCTACAACAAACTCTTCTTTTGATAACCCCAATCACACCATACATAAGTGAAGAAATTTACCAAAATCTCAATCAATCACATTACAAAGATAAAAAATCCATCCACTTGGAAAATTGGCCTCAGGTAGACAAAAACAAAATAGACTTATCGTTAAACCAACAGATGGATCTAGTCAGAGAAATTTGTCAATTAATCCATGCCCAAAGACAAAAAGATGCCATAAAAACACGCCAACCGTTGGAATCTGTCACCATAAAAACTATTCACCAAAAATTACCCGACAAATTACAACAATTAATAAAACTGGAAACCAACATAAAAACAATAAAATGGAAAATCACAAAATCAGGAACAAAAATTATTCTAAATACCAAGCTCACTCCTGCCCTTATACAAGAAGGAAAGTATAGAGACCTAACTAGACAAATTCAGATCTTAAGAAAAGAAAACAATTTAAATCTTAAAGACAAAATAAAAATATTTTCCCCAAATTGGCCAAAATCATTCGAAAAACAACTTTTGGAAAAGACACTGGCAGTCTCCATCGAAAAATCAGACAATCTTAAAATAGAAAAAGTCTAATGAACAAAAGATTTCTTCTGCCTATTTTCTTAAGCCTGCTAATACTTTTTTCTTTTAACATTTTAATGGTAAATTCACTGGCTCCTCAACTGGTTGGCAAACAAACATTATCATGGGGAATCGGAATCTTTCTATTCTTTGTCGGAAAACAAATTAATATCAAACAAATAGCTCGTTACAAACAAATTATTCTGTTCACCTCTTGTGTTTTATTATTAATTCCAATTCTGCAAAAAAATACAACTAGGGGTACACTCCGCTGGATTCACATTGGAAACATTCAAATTCAACCATCAGAAATAGTAAGACCATGGTTAACCGTAGTCTTGGTCAATACACAACAATACCTTTACATAATTATTCCTGCTCTTTTGGTTTTTTTTCAACCAGATCTGGGTGGAGCCATATCAACTCTCTCTATCCTCATACCGTTTTTGCTGTATGACCAAAGGCTCCGTAAAACATTATTTATAATTTTGGGAATACTAACCATTTCTTCCCCATTCATATGGAAATTCGCTCTTCGTGATTATCAAAAGGATAGAATTATTTTTTTCCTCAATCCCAACAAAGATCCAAAAGGAAAGGGGTACAATTTAATACAATCAAAAATAGCCATCGGTTCAGGTGGAATTTTGGGAAAAGGTTACAAAAAGGGAACACAAGGACAGCTGTTATTCTTACCGGAAAAACACACAGACTTTATATTTGCCGCCATAGCGGAAGAAATTGGTTTATTGGCCATCGCTATACTTCTTAGTACTTACTATCTACTTATACAAACTTTAATTACCAAGTCTTTTTATAACAAAAAAAACATCACCTCGTTATTCACATTAAGTCTAGCCAGTCAAATCTGGTTGCAAACTTTCATAAATATTGGAATGAATCTTGGCATTCTGCCGGTTACTGGTACTCCACTCCCTTTTGTTTCGGTCGGAGGATCGTCTATTATGTCTCTATTGTTTTCTCTCGGCATCGCATTTTCATCTTAAATTACTACTGTCATCCCGCCGTGTCCGCCTATGGAAGAAGCGTAACAGAGAGATCCTATTGAAAATTTAAACTTTAGATTTTAGATTTAGCTAAATCGTGCTATAATCTCAAAATATGAAATACGCTATACTTGCTATATCAGGATCGCAATATCTTGTTGAAGAAAACAAAATATATACAATTGACAAGACAAAATCTAAAGAAAACGACATAATCACCAGCGATCAAGTCCTTCTATTTGTTAACGACAAAGATATTAAAATAGGCACTCCTCTAGTTAAAAACGCAGAAGTTGAATATAAAATCGCTAAACACTACAAAGGTAAAAAACTTAGAGTATTCCAATACAAGGCCAAATCTAGATACCGTCGCAGGCTAGGATTTCGACCACAGCTCACTGATATTCAAATATTAAAAATCACCATTAATACAAAAACAGCCAAAAAACAACCTAAAACCGTTATCCCAAGCAAAGCCAAGAGGTCACCGCATCCCACCATGGCGGGATGACATTCGTTTTGTCATTGCGAGCGAAGCGTGGCAATCCCGTCGGAATTAAAACAAACCGATATTTAATCATTTTTCGCAATTTATTATTTGTAATTTGAGATTTGGAATTTGGAATTTTAAAATTTCAACTTCAAATTTAGTATTACAGTTTGAAATCATTTTTCGCAATCTGTAATTTTTAAGTTATAACTTGAAAATTCTTTAGTCCGCCTTTGGCGGAGTAATTTGGAAATTGTAATTTGTTAAAAATTATATATAATTTTTAAACCATGGCACATACAAAATCACAAGGTAAAACTAGACAAAAATCAAACCGCATCGGAAAAAGAAGAGGCGTTAAGCGTTTTGGTGGCCAAAAAGTTTCAGTCGGTGAAATTTTGGTTCGTCAAGTGGGGTCAAAATTCCACTCCGGCCTAGGAACTAAAACAGGCAAAGATTTCACCATCTACGCCATAAAAGCAGGACTTGTTAAATTCTTCAAAAAACACGACAAACAGTTCATCTCAGTAGTTAAAGCCTAAACTGATACATTTCATCCTATTTTTTTCACCCCTGTTTTCATGATACTTTAATACCATGAAAAGCATCACCCAAATCTCTCCTAATCAACTGGAACCAAACCCCTTACAACCACGTGGCAATATCGATCCGGAATCAATCAAAGACTTAATAGAATCAATAAAACAACACGGCATTCTCGAACCTTTAGTTATTGCCCACACTCCGGCCGGTTATCAAATCATAGCAGGAGAACGCCGTTGGCGGGCCGCTCGTTTTCTAAAATTAGAACATGTTCCTGTTGTTATAAAAAAGGTCAATCCCCAGCAAATGTTGGAAATGGCCATGGTCGAAAATCTTCAAAGAAAAGATCTAAATCCACTGGAAAGAGCCAAAGCATTCATAAGACTTAAGGAAGAATTTGGCCTAGACAACAAACAAGTTTCAAAAAAAATATCCAAAAGTGTTCCATATATCATAAACAGCCTCCGCCTCTTGGATCTTCCCGACACACTAAAAGATGGCTTACTTTCAGAACTTATTACAGAAGGACACGCCAGAGCCCTTGGCAGTATAAGAGATATTAGGCTTACCATAGAAGCATACAAAATGGTTCTCAAAGAAAAAGCTTCTGTCAGAAGAGCTGAAGAAATAGCCAGAAGAATGAAGAAGAAAATAGAAGAAGGAGAGGTACCGATAACCAAAGAAAATATTCCACAATTCTTAAAATCTAATCTAGACGATATAACCCAAAACATGAAAACTGTTTTTTCACCAAAAACAACCAGTATAAAAATTACTCAAACTAACGTAGTCACCAGAATCACTGTTCAATTCAAAGGATCAGTAGACAACAGATTGAAAAACCTAAACGTTTTATACAAAAAACTCTGCAACAAACAAATTAAAAGCCCACAGACGGAACCAGACCAATCGAATCAATCGGCCAATATTTAAAAAAAGCCTTACCCACTATCAAACTTCCATCAATAGGTCCAAACTCACGACCATCTCGCGAATGTGATCTGTTATCGCCAAAACACAAGTATTGACCATCGGGAACTATTCTGGCAATGCCTTCTTCACAAAAACTTCCGGAGTCTGTATAAAAATCCGTTGGCAAAAAACTTTGATCAAGCATGGCACCGTTTAAATAAACCTGCCCTCCTCGAACCATAACTTCATCCCCAGGGACTCCTATCACCCTTTTTATATATTCACACTCATCTTCGGAACAAGGCTCGCTTGGGGGGGCTTTAAACACCACTACGTCACCTCTTTGGGGTTCGCCAAACTGATAAGAAATCTTGTCGGTTAACAGATACTCCCCGTTGGTAAAATTCGGCAACATTGAACTTCCTTTCACCTCATTTGGTTGAGCCACGAACAAATACAAAAGAACAAAAACAGATAAGGCCAAAACTATCGACTGAACAAACTCCAAGATAAAAGAACCAAAGGAAAAACCTTTTTCGGATTTAAAATTAATTTTCATAAGTACCATTCTACAACTACCATTCTCTCCCTACAACCCCATGGTTGTATAATTAAGCACCCGTCATTGCGAGGAGTCCGATTAATCGGAGGACGTGGCAATCCCGTAGGAAATGTAGAAAACATGATTAACAATCCAACAAAATCCCGCCACTGCGGGATGACAAAAGTTTAGAAATTTAAAATTTTTAGCGGACAATTAGCTCAGTTGGTAGAGCATTCCGTTCACATCGGAAAGGTCGCAGGTTCAAGTCCTGCATTGTCCACATTAAATTACCAAACTTCTCTCAACAATTTTCCCATAATTACACCCTTACTAATCACAGTTTCGTAGTCCATTTCAAAATAATTTTCTTTCATTTCCTCAAGTAAAATTCCAGCCCACCTATAACTCACCGCTCCAAATTGATCCGGTTGTTGGCCTTTTGCTTCTTTCAATCTAGTAATCCTGTCAATCAATGATTTTTCTATTTTCATCTGCCTTAACTTTTCATCAGCTTCTTCATAAGTCACAGTTCCTGTCAGCTCCGTATTAATCACATCTCCTAAATTTTCTACTAGTCTTGTACTAAGTACCATTTCTTTTTTTCTTTTTCTAAAAGAAAAAATAACATCCAACAAAGAATCACTATTATTTTCCTCTGCGAAAACAACACAACCTAACAGATCTTCGTCAAAGGGATATTGATTTAACAATAAATTACAATCTTTTCTAATCAATTCATAAACAGGATCAGTCCAAAAACCCAAAAACATTTCTTTTTCCTCAACGTCAAAAAAATAAAATTTTGTCTCCCCAATCGAAATATTATCTTCAAAATATCTCCAACTATCTTCATTTCCGCTGTTTCCGGTTATCAAATGATATTCGCCTCCGCTACCAATAGGTATTACATTTACACCACAGCCATTAATATCTCCTCTATTTTCTACTACCACAAAGCCTGTCTCATCTGACTCTACTGGTTCATCCCCACCACAAAAAACCTTCAGATAAGCAGGCGATCCAATATAAAATACCAAAGAATCAGATAAATCTAAAACATCTGAAACCAAAATATCATCAGCTTCAAAACCAAGCTCGTTTAATACATAAGCAGTACTATTATCAACAATCTCTCCATGATTAGAAAATACCGAATTACTCCCAAAACCATCAACAATCGCACTTTTTTGCAAAACAGTTCCGTCACCCAAAAGAGTATCTTCATACCTCAACGGCCTACCATCCACCCATCTTCCCAACAATTTGTCAAATGTACTTCTTTCCCCCAAAACAGCATATTCACTCGTATCAAATCCTATTCCACCAACAGTCAGCAGGGTATCGGAAATATCCAAAACACTTTCATTTTTATTCTTTACATAATTGTTGACAGTATACAAACCTTGATAGGGGATTAAGTCTGAACCATACTTAGCAAAATCAAAAACCGGTAAAATATCTTTTAAAGAAGGACTAAAATCCTGAACTAATTCAACAGAAGAAATGGGGTAATTTTTTTTATTTAACTGCAACAATACATTTAAAGCAATAGAACTTACACCCCCACCAAATTCCGCCCCACTCCACGCATTATATGCCTTAATAGCTCCAAGATGAGGGCTTCCCAAACTAATTACTTTATTTAATCTTGTATCATCTTTATTATCCTGTGCCCACATTCTGCCGACCATACCCCCCAAACTATGCCCCACAATAGTAAAATTCTTCTCTACGGGTATTTTTTCATCTACAAATTCATCAAACCTTTCGACAATTTCGGAAACTGGTCTTCTCCAATCATAATTCCAAACAAACAAATCAGCCGTCTCTCCAATACCCACAGTAGTCTCATCCTCATACCCCTTAGATTTTAAAGTGTTTATTAAACCATCGTAATTTTTTACAAAAGGTGTACTCTAATACATCATAATTAACATCTTTAATTAAATCGTTGCACACAAAGAAGACACAACTAAAAATACTCAGGATTTAATAAAATGAGGTTAAGCAAAGCTTTTAGAAAAAGAATAGAATTAGGTTATATGGATTTGTATACAAAACTACAAACGAAAGAAACGAAAGTCAAACAAAATACTAAAAAAGTTGACACTAAATACATAGTGGCAATAATAATAAGTTTAATAATTGGCGCTTCAGTCTTAGGCTATGGGTTTCTTAATTACCAATACAAAATGAATGCCTTGAATGAAAAGACAAGATCAGAGGAACAAGCAATTGAACAAAAGAAAGCAGAAGAAGAAGCAATAAAACAACAATATGCTGATTGTGCAAAAGAAGCAGTAAAAAGAGCACAAGACATTTTAAAAAGCAGGGTGGAACTAATGGAATCCACAGGTAAAACAAACAATACTGAATACAAAATGTGGAAAGAGGCAATAAAAAAGAATCTATTTGACAAAGATGACAAAAATGAATATTACAACGATTGTCTCAAGAAATACGGTCTAGAACTTACCGTAGAAGAATAAAATTACAAATTCATTGAGAGATAAATGAAAAACACCGTTGCATATCACGAAGCGGGGCATGCTGTTGTCGAGTTTTTTCTTTTTGGAAAAGTAAAAAAGGTAAGCATAATACCAGGCAAGGAATTTCAAGGTCAAACAACTTCGTATTCGGTAAAAAACCTTGACCCTGATATCGACTTTTCACCCAGAACAAAAGATAATTTAGAGAAAATAATTGTCATTTTTTATGCCGGGAATGAAGCCACAAAAAGGTTCAAGGGCCGATACGACTATATTGGATCACAATCTGACTATAAAAAAATTGGTAATATCTCTATCTATCTTACAACTGGAGGCAAAGCTGAAGGTTATTTCCTGAAATACCTTAGAGAACGAGCAAAAGACTTGGTTAAACATCACTGGAGTTCCGTAGTCGCTCTTGCAGAACAGCTAATGGTGAAAAAAACAATGGAAACAAAAGAAATAGAAGATGCTATTAGATGTTCTTGGAAAGGAGGTAAACAAAATGACACATAAACCTATTTCAGCAAAGCAAAATCTAACAAATATTTTAGAGGCCTATGCTTTTTGTACATTACTTGCATCTATTGGGTTATATCCTTATATCCTGATAATTTCGAGATTTTGACAACAAACAAATCGCTATCTAGGAAAATTATTGTGGCGGGTTTTTGGTGGTTTACTTGATAGGATTAAATATGGAACTAGCATTTATTCTCATTCTCACCGGTGTGTTTTGTGTAGGCTTTTGGTTTGGTAGAAAAAGCAAATAATATTTAACTTAAGGTGGGACCATGGATTTGTACTACAGGAAAAAAGGTTCAAAGCTTTTGGGACGATTTTCAAACTTTATTTTTCAACAGATGAAATATTGGTTATCCAAAGGTCGTTTGAGTATATGTAGATTTTCTCCTTAAACCCTTCAAACTCTTTTACCAAACTAGACTTGTTGATTAAACTTTCTAAAGCCTGAGATTTTGGCAACTTCTGAGTACTTGATAAATAAACCACTACAAAAGATGGCTTAATCTTTTCAATTTCTTCTTTTGAATTGTGAAGATCAAATTTATAATATGTTTGTTTTATTCCAACCCCAATACTTTCTTCCGTTAAAATAACGGCATCTTCAGGAACTAAACTATTTATATATTCATACGTTGCCAGTAAAGCATTGTCATTACGAATAAAAAACCTTTTGTACCAAGTAAAACTGTTAATTAGTAAGATTATGCCCAAAAATACATGAAGTCGCAATCGATTTTTCTTAGAATTTATCCAAGCAGAAAGGGCTACTGTTAAATATAGATACAAGGGTGTTAATAGCATTATTAAGTATTGAGGTGCTCTAAGTGAAATTCCAGCATAAAATAATAATGTAGCCAATGACCAGCTTAATAACAGGGGTTGTTTGGGCTTGACTTTACCGACAATATGCTTAACCAAGTCTCTAACGACGACAAGTGTTCCTATTAACAAAGTTAATATTGTTGAAATATAAATCCAATATGTGTTAACCATGGCTTTTATTGCATCGGAAAAAGAATACTGTACCCCACGGGCACCAAATATTCCAAATGCCCTTTTGATTTGAACCATGTTTTGATCCAGATATATTTGACCCCAATTTAAATACATGACCAAAACATAAGTAACAATTGTCAACAGTCCAAACAGATATAAAGATATATGCTTTTTTGGATCTCGTTTTGTGAATATTAAATTTAATAGAGGTACACCAAAATAATAGATCCCTGTATGTTTGTA
>Ga0180015_1000048_pt1 | contig 34557 bp, 45 predicted proteins | sample KR13_S2_MetaG_FD_116508 | JGI IMG/M metagenome (GOLD analysis project Ga0180015, IMG submission 116508) | Groundwater microbial communities from the Olkiluoto Island deep subsurface site, Finland - KR13_S2_MetaG | ecosystem: Environmental > Aquatic > Deep subsurface > Groundwater | place...
ATAGGTTTTTTTGGGCTTGAGATAATTTTTGTTTTAAAAATCGCGCATTAAGTGGGCGAAGCCCGCAAAGCCCCGACGATAGTCGGGGCAAAGAAAATATGGATAATGCGAGCTCCTCCAGAGGCGGACAGGCACGCTTTTTGTGATGAAGATCTAAGAGAGTCTAATTTTTGTCTTGTTTTACTCGAAATTTTTTATATTCTGTTTCAGTTTTGATTTTTGCTTTTTCTGCTGAAATTTTGCCCCGATGAAGCAGGATGGGGTAATTTGATAATTCCAAAAATTTGTTTAAAAATTCTATCCAGTCATTCATGTTCATGACTATTTTGCGCCTTGCTCTATTTTCTGCAAGATCTAAATATGCAGAAACCAAACGATTAAGTTCCTCAATATGCTTTTTTTCTAAATAATTTTTGGCAATAATTGTGTCTCTTTTTAGGACTTTTCCTCTGGGAGCGTTTTGCCATGTTTTGAGACCCATAAATATTTTTTTCCATCTTTAGCAGTTGTTCGAATTTTTCGAATAACTGAGTTTTCAACAAGTTCATTTGATTTAAAAATCTCTTTAAGATGATAGTTGATTGTATTTACTTCAACATCAAACAATTCAGACATTATTTTTTGAGTTAGCCATAATGTGTCGTTTGCAAAAAACACATCAATATTGACCTTGCCTTGATCTGTTTTAAAGATGACAAAATTATTGAATTTTTGAAGTTTAAAATTTTGTGCTTTCATGGTTTTAAAATGATATATAGCTGGGTTTGGAGAAAATTATGATTGTTTTGTTTTGTGTTTATTAATTTGACTATTAATTTTCTATCTCTTCCGGTAATTCCAGGTTTTGTATTTTGGGTAAAGCATTGCCTATTAAGCCCTGAAGATCACCATAAATACCGGCTGTATTTTGAACGACTTTAACAATACTTTTTTCTTCTTTTTCCCATTTTTTCATAAAATATGCTCTTTCTTTTTCTAATTCATCCCGACGGTTTTTAAAATATTCAACCCACACCTCAATTCTTTGTTTAAATTCGTTGCTGATTAAATAATTATAAACAACATCGGCTTTTTCTGATCGGCCTTTGTTGGCTTGATTTATAGATTGAATTTTGATTAGTTGTCTTCGTAGGGCGTGAGCAAGACTAATGGCCGAATTGATATCTGAAATCCATACTCCATTTTCAATTCCAAAAGTTTTTATTGTTTCAGGTAATGCCTTTGAGACTAAAATTGCCAGTTCCGCTTTTAAAAGCCTTTGGTCTTCTTTAAGTTTTGTAACCCATCCTTTTGTCCAGTTTTTGGTATTTTTTAATTCCCAAAGAATTGTTCCACAAACAATGCCGGTGTTTGTCCTTACTATTTGGATAACATCTGCCCCCTTAATGCCTTTGGGAACTTCTTTTATTTGGTCGTAGATAAATTCTTTTCTTAATATTTCTTCTAATTGAAGTTCTAAAACTTCGCCTTGTAGCTGTTGTGATCCTTGCTGGGCTTTTCTTTGAGCATCTTTTAGCTGTTTTTCTAGATCGGTTAATTGTTTGTCCTTTTGAGCGATTTTTAGATTAAGTTCTTCCTCGACTTCTTGTCTGGCTTTTTGTTTTATCTTTCCCTCTTCGGCCATTAGTTTTTTTTGATATTCGATTTCCAGTTTATCTTTTTCTCCTCTTGTCTCTCTGAGCTGTTTTAGTAATTCTTTTATTTGTTCTTGTAACTCTTTATTTTGTTTGGCTTGTTCGAGTACATCTTCTTTGGTTGATTCAATTTTGGCATCGTAGGCTTTTCTGATTTTTATGATGGCTTCTGCTCGCGCTTCTTTTGAAATTTTTTCTTTGGCTTCTTCCAGTTCCTGATCTTTTGTTTTTATTAATTCTTCTTTTGCTTTTTCCAGTCTTTCAATATCCTGCCGGTGTTTGGCTTGTGTTTGTTGCAATACTTTTTCTTCCAGGTCTCTTTTTAAAGCCTCTGACAACTCTATCTCATTTCCGCATTTGTTACATTTTATTGTTGTTGGCATAAGTTTGGGATTTTTCCTTTAATTTTTTAAACCAACCACAAGTTACTACCAAGTATATTTTGTAGATTCCATTTTTTGGTGGTGTTTAGGCTGGTGTGTAAACATATAAAACGCCGGTCTTGGTGGTTTTCCAGTTGCTGAATGGTTGCGTTGTTTAAACTATCGTCTATGCATATAAAAGCTTTTTTATTATTATCAGAGATCTTGTAAACAATGTTTTTGTCAAACTCTTTGATTTTTTTTATTTTTAGCGTTAATTCAAATCCATCTTTAAGAGCAATTTCGTAAATTAAATCGATACTATTTTTAAATAAAGTTTTTTGTAAAGTGGCTTTTTTGATATAAGTTTCCAGCGCTTTGAGATTTTCTTTATGGCTTTTTTCCGGATCCGGAGTAAATGTGTTTTCCGGAAAGTGACTTTTCGAAAGTTTGAAAACCTTAAATCCAACATCTAAATCAGTTTTGTTGTTTTGTTCGAGTAATTTTTGTTGTTTTGTGTCATCTTGAATTTGTTTTAAAATTTTGGTTCCGGCTCTTTTAACTCTTTCAATACAAATATCTGAAATGGTTTTATAACCTGCTTTGTAGGCCTCGCTTTTTTCATTTGTTGCTTCCGGTATTTGAACTAAAATAAATTTTCTATTTCCCCCGTCTTCTTTGTTTAATTCCATGACCGCATGAGCAGTTGTCCCAGAACCTGCGAAGAAGTCTAAAGCATAATCTTGAGAATCTGAAACTAAACTAAAAAGTTTTTTTATTAGTTTTGTTGGTTTTACTGTATCAAAAACTTCAAACTTAAATAATTCTAAAATCTCCTTCTTGCCATCTTTGTTTGTAGCTAATTTCTCCCAATAGTTTGAAGGGTGTGTACCAGAATCTTCATCTAAAAATTTTATTCTCTGAGGAATACCGTCTTTTGATTTACCAAAATATATCAATTCTTTTTCTAAAAGATTGTCATAAGTCTTTTTTGGCAATCTCCATAATCTTTTATGTTTTTTCCCAGAAGGAGTTAATATTTCATATTCATAGCCACCACCTTTATGTCCAATATCAACAGTAATTGGAACGGGTCTCCAATAATGACCTTTGTTATCCTTTCGATAAGAAGATTTGATATATTCTTCAGATAAATTTTCTTTAGCTAAAACAATACTTTCTGATTTTCCATAAACAATAATATATTCCCCTTGAACAGCAAATCCTTTAACATCGTTCGACTTTTCCTTTTTGCGTTTCCACATAATCGTTGTAATAAAATTTTCTTCTCCAAAAACTTCATCCATGGCTTTTCTTAGATTGTGAACTTCGTTGTCATCGATGCTGACAAATATGACTCCGTCTTCTTTGAGCAAGTTTCTGGCCAATAATAATCGAGGATAGATCATTGATAGCCAGTTGCTATGGTAACGGCCACTGCTTTCTGTGTTTGTATCCAGTTTTACTCCATTTCTATATACCCCATTTTTTTCCCAATATACTTTTTTGTTTTCACTAAAATTATCTGAATAAATAAAATCATTGCCGGTGTTATAAGGAGGATCAATATAAATACACTTAATCTTGCCAAAGTAGGATTTTTGTAGAAGTTTCAAAACTTCCAGGTTGTCGCCTTCGATAATTAGGTTTTGAGTTTTATCAAAATTAATACTTTTCTTTTTGTCTTTTTTAAGAGTTGCTTTACTTTTTGTAAAAGCTTTTTTCTTTGATTGTTGTTTGCCTGCCCAATTAAATTCGTATTTTTCTGTTTGTGGAGTAGAAAAATCTTTTGTGAGTTGTTCAAGCTCTTCTTGGTTTAATTTACCTTGATTATTAAAAAGCGGTGGATATATTTTTTTTAACTTATCCAGAATTTCTTGGCGCAAATTTGGTGACTGCTTGGATATTTTGTTTAGTTTGTCGATTTTGGTTTTTTTCATAATATTGTCTCTCCCAATTTTACATTAATTTTATTTTTTAAATCAGGAATACTATCTGTATCAATGTATTTTTTAAAACCTAAAGCTTTGAAATGTTCGACTGCGCAATTTATTTTGAAAAGTTCATCTCCCCTTAGGTCCGATGAGGCTTTTGTTTCAACAACAAAATGGGTGGAAGTGTTCCTGTTGTTTGACAGGTCTTTTTTTTCAATAATTAAACCAAAGTCCGGATTATAATCACCAATCGGTGTTGAGATTCTATACCATTGAGGAAGTTTTAAGTAAAATTTAATTTTATTTTCGCTATTAAAGTAAAAAGAAAACTTTTCTTCATTGTCACTGTCACAAATTATTTTGTCATACAAGCCCTTGTCTGTTTCCACCAGCCTTTTTTCATAAGTTGAAATAATTTTTTTAAATAACTTTTTTTGATATTTTTTACCCGTAGTTTCGTATACCAAAACCATTTCTTTAAAAAGCACTTGCTTTATGCGTTTGATTGCTTCTGTAAGATATACAACAGGATTTCTGACTATCATTTGTTTGTTTTTAAGATTGTCAAAAATTCTTATAATCGTGGCTATACTTAAGGCGGTGTCTTGGGCTATTTCTTTAAATAGATTTACTGAGGCAAACTGAGGTGTACTTTTTGCAATATCACCGCCTTTGTACTCTGATTTAATTTTTTGTTTTTCTTGTTCAAATAAGCCGGTTATTTTGTTGAGATTTATTGAGATAACCGCTTCTTGCACAACAATACTGTTTAAGCTTTCCACGCATTTTTCAATTATTGTGTTTTCTCTGAAAAAAACTTTGTATTGGGTTTTTTGTGATATTTTTTTCCACAGTTTTTGGAAATCATTACTATTTAAAACCTTTTTCTTTAGTTTGATTTGTTTTGGTTTATCTCTGGCATTTCTAAGCTCCGGCTGTTTTTGGTCTTTTCCGTATTCTGCGACTAACTCACTTTGATAAGCTGAGACAAAAGCATAGTAACTTTGGTTGGCCACAACTGTTAAAAGATTTATTTCTTTGCCTTCCTTAACATCTTTATTGTCTCTATATCTAGTACCATCTTGAGTAACGCTTAAACGAAGACCACGGCCTATTTCTTGTCTTTTTTTTATCAGACTTTGAGTTTCATTAAGAGTACAGATATTAAAAACATTTGGACTATCCCAACCTACACCCAAAGCAGAATGAGAAAAGATAAACTCAAGCGGTTCTTCAAAAGACAAAAGCCTTTCTTTGTCTTTGAGTATTTTTTGATACGCTTTACTATTTTTTCTCATTGAAAGTTCGTTGTCGGTGTATTCTCCTTTAGAAGTTTTGGCAAAATAACCATCATGTATTTGAGTTATATTTGAGGGTAAAGAGTCGTACTTTTTTTTGTATTCTTTTGTGTAAATTTTTTCAAACAATTTTCTTATAAGCGAATCATTGTTAATATAGTTAGCTACTCTGTCTATAAAAAAGAGTGATAAAACTTTTAGCTTTTTATTTTTGAGTTTGTCTTTTTTGTCAAAGTGCTTTTTAATTGTCCAGCGAATTTGTTCTTCAAAAATACTTTTTTTATCAACTCCGTGACTTTCGCCTTGGGTCAAATTTATACCGTTGCCAAATTTAATTTTACTTGTATCACTTAATGGATCTTTTAAAATACGCTCGACTATCCAATCCTTGTAAACAGGATTTTTGGTTTTTTTCTCCAGGTCGTCGCCATCTTTGAAATAGATTGTTTTAAGTTTAAAATCTCCGCTTGCCAGTTTATGATTAAGCTTGAGTTTTGCTTGTGGTTTATTGCTTGATAGTTTTATTCCGTCAAATTCAATATAAACATTGCTTTGGGTGTTGCTCTGGTGGATTGAGAAAACTTCGATTTTTTTTACCAAACCTTGATTGTATGCGTCGTATGGACTTAAACGATAAATCAAATTTTTCAATACCTTGTGAGTGGCCGAATAGCGAAATGTAACCAGAGGGTTGAGTTTTTTTCTTCTTTTGAGCATGTTGGCGGTATCCATGCCTTGTTGTGGTTCATCCATTATTAAAACAGGATTAACTTTTTCCAACAAGTCGATTATTTTTTCCCCATTGTTTGAGTCTCTTTCTTGATTAATAATTCTATCGTCAGTATTAAATGCTTGTACATTCATTACCATAATTTGCAAGTGATTGGAAAAGACAAAACTTCTTACTTTATTGATTTTTCTACTATTGTATTCAAAGTGGGTATAGGGTGTTGAGTTATAAAGTTTGGCAAAATGGTCTTTGGTAATGTCTAAGGTTTTCATTGTTCCCTCTTTGACTGCCACACTGGGAACAACTATGATGAATTTGGAAAGACCGTATTTCTGGTGTAGTTCAAGGATGGTTCTTAAGTAGACATAAGTTTTGCCTGTGCCTGTTTCCATTTCTATACAAAAATCTAAAACATCTTCTTTGCGTGAGTCAGCAATGCCGTTATTTTTGATGATTTTGTCTCTATTACTAAACACTTCTTTTTGGGTAATTCTTAGAATATTTTTTGCTACTTGTGAAAAAATAGATTCTTCCGGTTTGATAAGTGGCGCTCCCGAGAACAAACTAACTACAGAATCAATGGCATCCAGTTGGAATTTTAGGTTTGGTTCGAATTTGAATTTCATGACCGGTGCTTTTATTTTACCAGTATAAGTTTGTAGGAAAAAGTCGTTTATCCAATAAAAAGAAGTTCGAGCCAATATTTTATTTGCTTTTTATTTATCATTTTGTGTATAATTCTTTTTAGATAAAGACTGGTAAGTGAGCGTGATGCCACGACCCAGTTTTTTCTATTTTTATGGAATAACTTTAAAACTCTCAATTTGAGAATGTAGTTTTTTCTTGTTTTTGCCTGTGTTTGGATGCATCTTGAATAGTTTACTTCCTACAACTTTAATCAGTTTTTGTTCATAATTGCTTAATTTATTGTTTTTTTTATTCTCGTATTTTAGTCTCAAACCATAAGCCAAGATATCTGCTATTTGTTCTTCTATGTCAAAATTTTTCTTTGTAACAAAAGAAACTTCAGTTAAAACATCTTGAACTTGTTTAAAGTTAATTTTTAATTTCTTAAAACCGTTTGCTAAGTAATGCCCTGCTGTCTTGTGGTAGTAAAAATCTTTCTCGGCTGTGGCTGATTCGACCACCAAACGTCCTTTGCAACCCTTGCAGGATAATAAAGAAAAGATAAAGTTTTTGATAATTATGTCAGATGTTTTTTTATAAATTGTTTTTTCATTCCAGTTTTTCGGTACTTTTTGTTTATCAACGACAACTCCAAAAAGTTGATAACTGCCTTGTTTTAAAAATTTGATTAAATCATTTAAAAAATTTTTATTATTATTTTCATCTTTAAGTATTTTGAATTTACCTTCTTTTCTGCCTATTTCTCTGGAATGAAAAATAATATTTGTTTTATTCCAATATTTGAATTTAATTTGATCTGCTTTGATTTTTAGTTCTTCTCTTGATTGAGAAGTTGCCATTATGCCACTTAGAATATAAATTTTTGACTGTGTAGTTTTAAGACTAGCGCTACCTAGTTCATCAATGAAAAAATTGATTGGTTTCATAAAGAACAATATACCATAGATAACCCGAAGATATTTGTGCTTGTTTGTTAATACAAAAATCGGTCATAAAAAATCTAAACACACGAATTTTGGGCTTTGACAAACATGAATTGTCCCAATGGCGTTACTCGAAATTTACTAATCATTTTAATGCCATTTTTATTTTTTATTTCTTTAATTTCTACGCATCCTAATCTGACTAAGTTTTTTTTAAATAAACTATATTTTATATCAAGGCGATAGGAATATTCATCATATTCTTTATGCGGATAAAATTTTCCCAATTCAAAAACATTGTGCAGACCATTACAAAAACTTTTAAAATCAATCCATTCCGGTTCATGTTTTGAAAATACTTCCCAAATAATATTTCGATTTTTTTGTAAAATAGCAACAACACTCATACCCTTAATTTCGCGAGAATGACAAAAATATTCCCAATTAACTCGATCCCAGTAAAAAAGTACCATGTTTAAATATTGAATCAGCGGGTCTAAATTATGAAGATACCCTAACCCATTTTTGGAAATTTTGATTTTTCCTTTTCTTTTAAAAGTTGCCTTCATTGTTTCGGCAATTATTTTAATTTGCGACAAAAATTCAATTTCATATTCATTTCTAATTTTCCATCCAAATTTTTCATAATTTTTAAATACTTCTCGTTGTCGAAAACTATCTAATAAAGCTGTAATACTTGAGATAGAAATATTGCCCGTGGCCGTCATCTTGATTGGTTGTTTTTCCAAATATTTCAAATAACTCATAAAATCGGTAAAGAAATTATTCTTTTCTGCTTCCATTATTAATTTGTCTCGGTTTGTCATTTGTTTTTATCCCAATTTTTGGGTTTAATAAATTTATTATCAGTCAAACTTATTTCGATAATTCTATCAAATCGAAATTTTCGTGTTTCTTTTCTAGTATGGCAAAAACCGCGACCGTATGGTGTTTCTGTCTTATAGGGGTCAACTATTCGAGTCGTCATTCCTGATGTGGTCGATTCATAGAGCATTTTAACCGACTTTCTTAACCTGACGGCTTTTGTCCAGAGTTCGTAGGTTTTATTGTCGAATTCTACGGGAGGATACAAAGTATCACCTCTATCAATTTCTTTCCAATACATGTTTTCGAAAGTGTTTAGCAGATTGGCTTTGTAGTTACTTTTAGTCTTTCGGACTCGAAATTTGATTAAATTTATTTGATTTCTGTTCAAACGAGATTGATATTTTTTGACAACGTTTTTAATTATTTGCGCTTCTTCATTATTCCAACTATCGCTGTTTCCAAATACTTCGTCCAAAATCCTGAAGGCAAAATACCGATACATTGTTTTTGACCATTTCATAAAGACTGGCTTATTGTAGCAATAACCGGCTGTTTGCGGTGGAGGAATTTCTGAGAAATTTCTATTGATTTGGTTTTTGTATTTTTGTATCGTGCGCAAAAAAGGCTTACTTGTCTGAGATGGATTGAACTTTTTTTAAATCGCTCACTTAATGACTTACCCTGTTCGAATAGGACTACCGGTACCATCTTCTGGGTGTAAACGTTGAACTGGAGTTTTTGTAACACTGGGAGTTTTGGGAGATGTGTCTACAACTGGAGCAGACTTGGGAGTGACTGTAACAGGCGTAGGAGTTCTACTTAGATGTGGAAAATTGTCAGGCAGATTTTCTCGGGATAACTTTTTGGCCATAGTTTTTTAAAAAACAATTAAATAGCTTGCTATTGCTTTTATTGTCTTATAGTATATTAAATTTTTGTTTTTGTAAAGAACTTGGATGAGATGATGGCTTGTATTGTCATTGCGAGGACTCCGATTAATCGGAGGACGTGGCAATCCCGTCGGGATCCTTCGGTCGTAAAACTCACTCAGGATGACGGGGAGGGGTGGCAGGATGATCCTTCGATGGGCTCAGGACAAGCTCGTGAAGAGTAAAAAGGACGAATTTAGGCAAAAATACGTATTTGGGTGTACAATTTCGAGATGTGGAATACTAACGATATAAAAAACGTAGCCGTAATTGCCCATGTAGACCATGGCAAAACAACCCTGGTTGATGCATTACTCAAACAAAGTAAAGTATTTAGGGATAATCAGATAGAAATGAGCCAGGATCGGATAATGGATACAAATGATCTTGAAAGAGAAAAAGGAATTACCATTATGTCTAAAAATGCCGCTATTTTGTATAAAGATAGCAAAATTAACATTATAGATACACCGGGGCATGCTGATTTTGGCGGTGAGGTGGAAAGGGTTTTGAACATGGCCGATAGTGCGTTATTAATAGTTGATGCCGGTGAAGGAGTTATGCCTCAAACCAAATTTGTGCTCAAAAAAGCAATGGAGTTTGGATTAAAAATAATTGTAGTTATTAATAAAATTGACAAAAAACAGATTGATGTTAAAAAAGTATTGGTTGAAATTGAAGACTTGTTTTTGAGTATGGCAGTTGATGAAAATTTCTTGGATTTTCCTGTAATTTATGCAGTCGGCAGAGATGGTAAAACTTTTAATAATGTGCCTGAAAATCTAAACCAGCTGGGTGACGTCAGTGCTTTGCTGGAATCTATTTACAAGGATTGCCCAAGCTCGGTTGTTGACAAGGAAAAGCCAATGACAATGCTGGTATCTTCTTTTGAAAGAAACGAATATTTAGGTAAATTGGCGTTGGGCAGAGTCAGGTCAGGAACAATTAAAGCCGGGCAGAGGGTTAAACTTTTGGATATAAACAAAGGAGATCTGGGTAATTTTACTATAGAAAAACTTTATATAAATGAAGGGGTAGAAAAAGTTGAAACAGATAGAGCCAGCAGTGGTGAAATTGTTTATTTATCCGGAAGTGACAAAATAAAAATCGGCCAAACCATTGCCGATATCAGCGTAGAAAAGGCAATGAAATCCATATCGGTAACCGAGCCAACAATTAAAGCCAGTTTTGGGCCAAATACATCGGTTTTGGCTTCGAAAGAATCAACTTATCTAACCAGCCGACAAGTTAAGGAAAGATTACAGAAAGAGGTAGAGACCGATTTAGGATTAAAAGCCGAAGATGACACCGGTGACAGCACTAAAATGATAATGCTGGGCAGAGGTGAACTTCATTTAGCAATTTTAATTGAAAAACTAAGAAGAGAAGGCTATGCTCTAGAGGTCGGTAAGCCTGAAGTGGTTTTGAAAACAATCAATAAAGTGGTTTGTGAACCAATGGAAGAACTAACAATTTTGACCGACCAAGATTATGTGGGTGTTGTCAGCTCGGAGCTGGGTAAGAGAAAAGCCGAGCTTGTTGACATGATTACGAGCAATGATGGCGGTATAAAAATGATTTATAAAATAAGTGAACAAAATAGCCTGGGGTTGAGAAGTGTGTTGATGAGCCAGACAAAAGGATCAATATCATTGAGTTTTTGGTTTTTGGGATTTGAGGCCAAAAAAGATGAACGGAAGAATAAAAGAAATGGAGTGCTGATTGCTTCCGGATCGGGCAGGTCTTTGTCTTATGGATTGGATTTGGCTCAAAAAAGAGGAATTTTGTTTGTTAGACCTGGAGAAGATGTTTATGGAGGGCAGATAGTTGGATTGAGACAAGTTGAAACAGATCTTGAAGTAAATATTTGCAAAGGAAAACAATTAACCAACATGAGATCGTCCGGCAATGATGATGCAATTATGCTGACACCGGCCACTAAATATAGCATTGAAGAGTGTTTGGATTTTATTGAAGAAGATGAGTTGATTGATGTGACACCAAAATCAATCAGATTAAGGAAAAAATACCTAAGCAAGCTTGATCGAACCAGAGAAAATAGAAAAAAGAGATGCTGACGTTTTTTACATTTCCGACGGGATCCTCCAAAGGCGGATACGCCATGCCTGCCGGCAGGCAGGTTGTCGCGATTGCGGGCGACCGCAAGGGTCGCCCCTACAAAAGAATTGGCAATGACAAAATTTTTTTAGCTTATTGAGTTTTGACAAGATCAATCTATAATTTAGTCTATGAAAAATAAAAAAAGTTTGATAATAGCCGGAGTGTTGATTGTATTGTTAGCAGGAGGTCAGGCCTTGTTAAAGAAAAGTTCCAGCAGTGCCAAGAATGGTGGAAATATTGAAAGTTCTATAGAAGATACGGTAGAGCAAGAAGCAGAAGATTTGAGTGTTCTTTTTTATGGCTCTACCTGTCCTCATTGCATTGTAGTAGAAGAGTGGTTGGCAGAAAATGCTGAAATTGAGGAGGTGGCAGGGTTAGTAATGAAGGAGGTTTATGAGAATAAAGATAATTCTACCGAAATGACACAAAAAGCCAAAGAATGTGGAGTTGCAACAGAAAACGGAATAGGTGTACCTTTTTTGTATGACAATGGAACTTGTCTTATGGGAGATCAGCCGATAATTGATTATTTAAAAGAAACTTACGGAAAATGATTTTTGTAAAATCTGCTTATGCTGTTTGTCCGGTTTGTGTTGTGGCCGTTGGCAGTGGTTTGCTTATTGCTGAAAAATTAGGAATAGATGATTTGATAGCAGCCATATGGATTGGTGCTTTTACGACAGCCCTTGCCATAACATTGGCTCCAAAAATTAAATGGCCTAAGTTTCCCAAGGCCGAGATTGTTTGGACAATTATTTTTTATCTTTTGAATGTAGCTGTTTTGCAAATACAGGGAAAGTTAAATAATCCTTATTGTAAAATATGGGGGGTTTGTAGAATTTGGCTGGGAATAACAATTGGAACAATATTGATCTGGCTGGGGTCGTTTTTGGATATAACTTTAAGAAAGTTAAACAAAGGCAAGGTTTTTTTTCCTTTTCAAAAAGTTATCTGTCCCCTACTTTTGGTGACGATAGTTAGTTTTATTTTTTATTGGTTTATTTGTTAAAAAATGATTAAAAAAGATTTGGTTGATCAAAAAGAAGTAAACAGATTATTGGAAAAAGTAAAGGCAGTTCAGGTGAAAAATAAACTGGATTTGTCTTCTGATGAAGATTTGTCTATTGCTATCATGAATTTGATCAGTATTGAGGAGCACATGTTTTTTACGGCGATGAAAACCGAAAAAATTGGCTATTTGGATATCCTAAATGAAACACGGGAAATGCGCAAAAAATTATTAAAGAAAATTGTTAAGGATTATGAAGGTGAAGTTTGGTGTATTTCTAAGCATTTATTGGCAGCTTCAATGCGGTTGAATGAGGTGGGTACCAAAAGCTTGGGGAGAGGAAGAAAAAAAGAGGCTTTTAGTTTTTTTAAGATGGCTTATCAACTATATTCGACTTTCTGGGGGCTAAATTTGGGAGTGATCAAAAGCAAGGGGCTAAAAAATTCAATGTTAAAACTGGGTTTTAAGAAAAATGAATTTATGGATAGCGAGAAATTGGCGAAAGAAAAGAAGGGAGGTTTGTTTGAAAAAATGGGAGAGTTAGTAAAAAAAGCGATTAATTGTTGTATTGAATAAAGGAGAAAAATGCAAAAGACAATCCAAAATTTAAGTAAGGCTTTTGTTGGTGAAAGCCAGGCCAGAAATCGTTATTCTTTTTATGCCAAAATTGCTCAAAAAGAAGGCTATGAACAAATAGCAGAAGTTTTTTTGCTTACAGCAGAGCAGGAAAAATCGCATGCCAAAAGATTGTTTGAAGAAATTCAACGGTTAAAAAAGAAAAGTAAGGAAAATTTGGATGAGATAAAAATTGAGACAGTGGCTCCAACTATATATAGTAATACCAAAAATAATTTAAAAGCTGCCATAGCCGGCGAGAACCATGAATATACTCAAATGTATCCTGAATTTGCTAAAACTGCAAAAAAAGAAGGATTGTTAAAAATTGCAGCCAGATTAAAAGCTATTGCTGTGGCCGAAAAGCATCACGAAGAAAGGTATAAAAAACTACTAAAAGAAATTGAAAATAAAAGTGTTTTTAAAAAGAAAAAAGCTGTTTGGTGGGCTTGTAGAGAATGTGGTTATGTTCATTTTGGCAAAAGCCCGCCGGCTGAATGCCCTTCTTGCGACCACGCCCAGGGCTTTTATCAAATCAAGTGCGAAAAGTATTAAAAGGTAATCTCTTCTATATTTTTGAGACAATAAAATAACTAACCAGAGAGACTGAAGTCCCCAAGACTGTTCCCCAAACCATGTCCACAATAGTGACTACCAACGGCCAGTCTTTGATAGTGGCTAGATTTGTCAAATCATAGGTAGCATAAGAGATAAGTCCAAGTAGGGCTCCTAAAAAAAGAGCTTGGGTCCAAGAATTTTTCTCCAAAGCCGGTAAAACTGAAAAAATCACTAAGCCAACCACAAACAGCAAGTAAAATAGGCCGGCTGCCACAAAATTGACGTTTGTCTTCATCAAATAACCCAGATGTTGAGCATAAAATTTTCTGGCGATTAGACTGAGCCAAACCAAGTCGATTGCCAAAAAAACCGGCAGGGTGATTAAATAAGTTTTAATAAACATCTTAACGGTTTAAATAAGTAATGGTTAACTGCAAAACAGTGGCAAAACTAACCCACAACAAATAGGGAAATTGTAAAAATGTAATCCATCTATGATAGGGGTAAATGGCTATCATTGCCCAAATGAGAGTACTCAAAACAAGAAGGATATCAATTGCCGCCAGAAAATTGTTTTTTAAACCAAACTGTAAAGGAGTAAATGCAAAGTTAAAGATGAGATTAAGAATAAATGGAAAAGCAATAATAAATGAGATTCTCTTTTGAAAAGTTAATTGAAATACTCTGAAAAAAGAAACAGCAATTAAAACATATAAAAAACTCCAAACTGGGCTAAAAAGCCAAGATGGCGGTGACCACGATGGTCTAACTAATTGCTGATACCATTCACTACCTTGCATACTGTTATGTTAATAATAACAAATACTGAAAACAATACTTGCTTTAACGACAAAATAGAGGTTAAAAGATTCGAACTATCCCGCTTCAGCGGTGATTTTCAAGGCTAAAATTCCTTATCTGTTGCCTCGCATGGATTCGAACCACAATTATTCGGTTCAGAGCCGAATGGCCTACCATTAGCCGACGAGGCATTATGTTCCCAGGCTATATTTTAACTTAGCCCTTAACACTTCTCTACCATATCCAGTTTTAAAAAATTTTTCTGACTTTGTGGCATCTTTTTTGTTTAGATATGCTTCAAAGAATATTAACTCAAAAGGACTGTTTTTAGAAGAATATTTGCCGCCTATTTTTTTATTGTGTTCTATTAATCTACGCTTAATATCTGAAGTAAAACCAACATATAGCCTTCCATTTTTTAAGCTTTTTAAAACATACGTAAACCACATATTATTTTTTAAAGATGTCCCCGCCTCATCGGCGGGTCGCCGGAGAGGCGACTACCATTAGACGACGAGGCAGTGTATTTTGCTATATTTTAGCTTATTTGGCATAGATAATGTAAAATTACTCTAATGAAAACAATAGATGACTTGTGTCGCGAGTTAAAATTAAACGAAAAACAGCGCCAGGCGATTAAAAATTATTTAACTTTTTTTGTGATAGACATGCTGGAGAGCTTGAGGGAAGAGAATACGACTAATTTTGATGAGACTATCAAAGAACTAAGAGGGATCAGGTGAATTCATTTTTAATTGTTGTTGGCGGGCCATGTCCTGACAAGACTATCGTTTTTGACGGGAGCATGGATAATTTTTTTAAACTTTTGTTCATGTCTGATCTTGAGGCATAAGATAAATCAGTTCTACCTATCCCCTGCCTAAAAAGAGTGTCTCCGGAAAAAAGAAGATTTTGGGAAGGAATATAAAAACAAAGACCGCCGGGTGTATGGCCCGGTGTTTTTAATAGATGAATATCTATATTACCTAATTTTAGGATTTTTGTTTTGTTTAAATCTTTGTCAATTTTTTTGATATTTGGAATGTTTATTTGTCTGCCCAACCAATGAGTGGCCGTTTGGGAAAGCCTTTTGAGTAAAAATAAATCAAGAGAACTGCAATAAATAGGAATTTTGAAAATCAGCTTGAGATCTAAGGCGGCCATGGCGTGATCAAAATGTCCGTGAGTTAAAACAATGGCTTTTGGATTTAGTTTTAAGGCTAAAATTTGATCAGAGATGGTGGTAGAATCGTCGGCAGGATCGATTATAAAACAATTTTTTGAATTTGATGAATAAAGTAAATAAACATTGGTGGCCAACTCTCCTAAAACTAAAGTTTCATATTTAAGCATAAATGATTATAATATAATAAGATTTTATGAATATAGAAAGCAAAAGACTATTTGTGGGTGGGCTTCCTTATAAATACAAGGAAGGGCAATTGTTAAGATTATTCGTTAGTGAAGGAAAGGTTATCGACGCTAGAATTGTTTTTAATAAATGGGGAAAAAGCCGTGGCATGGGTTATGTGGAATTTGAAAATATCGAGGATGCTATTAGAGCTAAGGAGAAATACCACAATTTTGAGGTTGAGGAAGACAGAACCATAATTGTTGATTTTGCAAAAATTGACCCCATGCTTACGGAAGAAGGACAAAAAAACAAAAGAGAAGGTGAAGCCAGGAGACAGTTAAAATGGGAAAACCGGAAAACAAGAAAGAGAAAAAATGAGACAAGGCAAACTGTTTGGGACTCTAGAAAACATGGGGCAAAAGTTGGTAAAAAATTTGCTAAAAAAACGAAAAAGAAATTGTAATTGTTATTTGGCTAAAATTATCAAAACTCCGTTGCTTTTAACTTCAATTGTTTGAACTATGCTTGTGTCTGATTTTTTAAAAATCTTCATGAGCTCATGCCTGTTGAACTTATGCCCCAGTTCGAGCAAACGCTTTTTGTTAATAGATTCTCTGATTATTAGACTATTAAAATCTTTTTTTAATTTTTTTAAGGTTTGAATTGGATTATCCAAGTGATGTAGCACTCCCCACAAAATTCCCACATCCCCTGAAATTTTTTGATTTTCGATGTTTAACACCTTGGCATTTATACCTCTTTTTTTGGCAAATTTTATCAATGATTTAGAAAGATCAATCCCAATAAACGATTTTGGTTTTAGGATGGGTATTAATTTCAGGCTAATTTTTCCATCACCACAACCTATGTCTGTAACATGGCGGTTGAGATAATTTTTGGGCAGATTTTTTTGCAAAGAATTCAATTCATTGGATATGTTGTAGAAGGAAAGATTAATACCAAAAGCATAGGCTATTTTTTCAATTGATGTTGCCATGTCTTATTCTTTAGCTTCGGAGAAAACTAAAATGTACCCGTTTAGATCTTTCACGGCAAATTCCTTTGCACCGTAAAATGTTTCTCTCATATCTCTAACAATTTCAACTTTCTCTTTTACTGAATTATACAATGATTGAACATCTTGTACTTTGATATAAAAAGTTAAGCTTGCGCCAATTTTCTTTCCTTTTAGAATGGGCATTTCTTTAACTAAACTTTCTTCTTTCTGAAAGAAAATTTGTATATTACCTGCTTTCATAACAGCCCAATCCAGTGGTTTGTCAAGTGATTCCTCTTGGTTTGCAAACTGAAAGTTTAAATTGTCCTGATACCATTTTACAGTTGCGTTTACATCAGCAACCATGATGTTTGGTGTGAGTGTTTTGTACATATTATTTATTTTATCAAAAGTATGGGCAATATGGATCGAGCGATAGCCGGAGCGAGAGTGCAACGGGGTCGGAGCGAAACGAGAAGTACGTTTTTCTCTTTATTTCTTGCTGGGCTTTTTATTTCTCTTTTTTGTAGTCAATACCGTCTGATCTGTCCAGTGTAAATTTATGGTCTTCTTTATTTAAAACCGCGTAGGCACAGTCTGCAATATTGATTATTCTATTGTCATTTAATATATCTCCGAAAATCACCCAAAAAGGCATGCCATGAGTAACAATAGCAATGGTTGAATAATTTGAAACGCCAGTAATTTCCATAAACGCCTTTTTTATTCTTTTGGCAAAATCCTCTTGAGACTCAGCGCCCTGTATTTGACTTCTGTAATCCTTTAGTTCTTCAACCAATTTGGGGTATTTTATTTTTGCTTCGTCCCTAGTCATACCGGTCAGAATCCCATTTTTATTTCTTTCCCTTAAATCTTTAATTGTTTTTATCTCACAACTTAGCTTAGTTTTTAGTATTTTTGCGGTTTGTTGTGCTCGTGTCATAGGACTACAAAAAAGAATCTGTATACCAGAATTGCCTAACCTATTAGCAAGTTCGTGAGCCTGAATTTTACCTTTGTCTGACAATTCGTCATCATAGGCTCCCCCATATCTATCCTCAACATCACCAATAGTTTGTCCGTGTCTAATAAGATAAATTTTCATTTTTTTGTTTTATCCTCCTAAAATGTTTTTATTTCTTAATAAAAAGCCCAGCAAAAAATCTTAAAATTAAAAACGTATTTCATATAACGTTTAAGAATATCTGAAGTTCATTGTAGCGTAGCGGAAATGAATTTGGGTCGAGAAAATTTTTCTTTCATCTGAAAATATAAAAGTGAGAAATTTTTGAGCCAGATATTCTTTGTTATATGATGTTTCACCTCTCCGGTTTATTTCATCAAATGCTTGTCATATCCAAGACCAATAAGTTGTTCATATGCTAACCACACTTCATTTGGTATCTCTTGAAAAATCTGAAATCCTTTTTTTGGGTAGATTTTAATTCTTTGTAAGTCGCCGACCATGATATTTATCACCTTTTCGAGCGGAATTTCATCATTATAATATTTTTCAAAAGAAATTTGGGGCGATGTGACGACAAGTTTTTTGTCAGGCCAAAGCTTTTTAAATGTCGCAAAACTTCTTCTTTCCATATACGGTTTTTGCACAACGATAAAACTTTGCGGATCAAGACCTTTTTCTTTTAGCAACTGTTGCGTAAACAAAATATTTTCACCCGTATTCGTTGATTTATTTTCAATCAAAATGACATCTCGTGGAACTCCCATTTTCATAGCAACAGTTGCGAACTTGTCAGCTTCAGACTCATCCCAAATTTCTTTTGTAAAATTTCCAAGGCCTCCAGAAAAAATTATAATAGGTGCCAATCCTTGAAGATATAATTCCGCGCCTCTTTCGGCGACCCTCAAATCATGGCTACCCAGAACTAAAATGCAATCAGATTTTTCAAGAGATTGATTGACGTGGTGGTAGTCCCACAACTTGTTTGCTAATTCAAATGTTTGTTTATCTACCATAGTGAGGAGAGGTGAAATTTCATATAACGTTTCTGTATATCTGATGTCGAAACGCTCTATAATTTTATCATGAGAGCGTGAACGATATGGGTCGAAGGACTGCAAGAAGTGAGCCAGATATACAGTGTTATGTGAGGGTGAGGCTAAATTGTATAATCTTTTCGTTACAATTTTGGTGAAAGTGCAACGTCCCCAAACGGAACGGAGTGGAGTGCTGATAAGTCCTGAATATACTGTACTACCAGCTAAGGAAGATTTAATCATCTAAATTAGCAATTAATAATTCAACAAAAAGGTGGTACAAAATAAAAAGGACAAGGTATACAGCAAGATTTAAATTTGACAGAGTAGTAGAATCTCTTAAAAAGAGTAATGTAAGTGAAATAGCCCGACAATATGGTTTTGGAGTAAACCTGCTTAGTAAGTGGAGATCTGATTTTCTCAAAGACGGCCATTGCTTCTTTGAGGTTAAACCAAATGCCGAAATTGCCAGACTAAGAAAGAGTGTTGCCCAATTGGAACAAATGGTGGGCAAGAAAGAAGTAGAGTTGAATCTACTAAAAAATTTTTCAGATTTTTATCAATCCCGAAGTGGACTATAGTGGAATTTGCCAGACAGCAAGTTGACTTAAATCGCTTTGGGGTAAATAGAATTTGTAAATTATTAGGGATCAGTAAAACCACATACTATAGATCAAAAAATCCTAAAATTAATTTTGAACAAAAATATTTTAAAAACAAAAAAACAATCATTCACATTATTGAAAAAAATCCGGCCTATGGTGTTAAAAGAATCAAGGCTGAACTGGAAGACAAATATCATATTCTGATTGGCAGAGATACTCTGGGAAAATTATTAAAAGTTTGGGGATTAAGTTTAAAGAGAAAAATCAAAACCAAAAAACTCACCCTAATCCAAAAGATACTCAAAGCCTTGGCTAGCCGAGCCAATCTTCTCATCAGGACAAAAATCACTCGACCCTTACAAGCTATTACCAGTGACATAACAGAGCTTAAATTTGCAGGTGGTACAGCTTACTTGTGTGTTCATAAGGATGTCATGGGACAAATGGTTTATGGGTGGGGTTTAGGCCTAAGCATGAAAACAAGACTAGTTCTTGAATCATTTGACAAAGCCATTCGATACACCAAAAAACTAAAAAGACACGGGCCTGTCGGTGACAAGCTTCTTTTTCACCAGGACAGAGGCAGTCAATACACAAGCTATAGATATGTTAGAGCTGTTCTTGACAATGGCACGATTTCTTACAGTGATCCGGGCACTCCCACTCACAACCCGGGACAGGAATCGTTTTTTGGCAGATTCAAAGATGAATGGAAAGACGAAATAGCAGAGATTAAAACTTTTGAAGAACTACAGAAGTTTGTTAAAAGCAAAATCAACTATTACAATTATTACAGGAGACACACAAGTATCGGGTTAATTTCTCCTTACAAATTTACAAAATTATTCTTTAAAAATCGCCGTTTATAGTACAGTTATTTCAGTACTTGACATGCAGAGTATGACTAAATTTTTATTTTTTATCTATGTCTGTTCCCACCTTTTTTTAACGCTATCTGTAGAGTTATACGTAGGCTCTACTTTTGTTTCGTCGTCCATAACACTTAGACACAGACGTGACAGACCGCAATCTCCTAGATAGACAATTGTTGTGGCGTACCCACCTTTTGCTTTATCCAAAAAATCGGCAACTTTTTGATCAAGATCCTTGGCACTAGACTCGCTAAAGTGTCCTTGTTGACTACCGGTTAAAACACTATTTGCTTGCCGAAGCCTTGAGACGAGCTGGTCTGTCTCGCCATTTCTAATAGCTTGAACAATTCTACCCTCCAAACTTTCTGCTGTTTTTCTCTTCATACTATGGGATTATATCATAAAAAATAAAAATTAAGTCATATTTCATATAACGTTTCGGTATATGGGAAGTCAGGTGATTTTATAATTAATTTTCTCAAAATCGCCTGATTTGGGCGAATTAGCCCCATATACTGTGTTATGTGATGTAATTTGATAACAACCTTGTTTAAATATCAAAAGGCACTTTGCCTTCGTATTGTTCTCCTAGTTTTAAGAGTTAAGTGACATTTCGTGGAGGTTTTTGGATTTGTTTTGATTGTAAAAAATGAGCCACAAGAACTCTTTTGTTTTTCATTGGTAATCCTCTGTGTCGTCGTATTAATTCTTTAAGTCTAGAGTTGATTCCACCTTCAACGTGATTAGTGGTTCTTGGTATTTGGTAATGGCCTATGTAAGTAAAAAGACAGGGTAGGGCGTTTTTAATTAAACTTCTGCAAGACCTTAGTCGTTTGTGTGTATACCACCAAGTTTGTTTTCCGTTTGGTTTGACTCCAAAACTTCGTTCCTTAAGATATTTATCATGTTTTTTATTCCACCTATTAAACAATCTAATCCATCTTCTTTTTTGTCTTCTAGTTCTGATTTTGTTTAATTTTTTAATAATATAATTTAGTTTTATTCCAGCTATTGTTTTAGGATTTTTAGTTAACAACATTCTTGCTCTATGTAGTACATGAAAATAACATCTTTGTATTCTCGTTTGTGGAAATACGTCCTTAATTGCCGACAACATTCCTTTTTGACCATCACAAACAATTATTTTTGGTGTTTTGATTGAACAAAAGAATAATCTCCGGGAAAAATAGTTTTCTCTAAAAGCAAACAACCAATGAACGATGCCAGATAATGTTTTACCAATTAATACTGCTTCTTTTCTGCCTTCAAGATAAATAGCGTCACAAACCAATATTCCAAAATCATATTTATAGTTTTTATTTGATTTAGGACAGCTATGCCAAAATTGACTAAATTGACGAATTAAGGTTCTTCTGGAGCATTTTAATTCAATTGCCAATTCAACCAGTGCTTTATTTCCAATTAGCCATTTTACAAAATATTTTTTTAATGATTTTTTTGTTAAATCAGATCGATTTATTGTCCAACTCTTATTACAACTTGGGCAATACCATCTTTGTTTTCCAGAGGCTGTTTTTCCTCTTTTTTGGATAACATTTTTACATTGTTTACAGTGTCTTTTTTCATGAAATTAATGTATCAGAGTATTAATAAATTGGGAATAAGCGATTAGTTAGGAAAAAAGAACTGATTTTACCTCCACGTTTTGTCACTTAGCTCAAAAAATATGTACTAGGCGGGCGAAGCCCGCAAAGATTTTGTTGGTTTTTGCGAATTAGTGTTTTGTATTTTTTCAGAATTGAAAGAATTTGGCGCTAAAAAAACTTGAAATCTTGCTCGACCCGCCAACAGTCAAAGCAGTTAGGCGGGCAGACGGAGAGAGCAATAAAAATAAATCCGAGGCGGGGGCTGGTGGCGGTCAGCCCTCGCCGAGGATACAATAAAATTATCAATTAATGAAGAAAATCCGTTAGCCCACCAGAGGCGGATATAGATTTTCAGGTATAAACTCCGCCACGTAATAAATTTTTTTTGAAAAAATTTAAACGTGGCTGGAACGTTTGAATTTTTGAAGAAAATTTATTACGTCCCGCTAGGTGGGACAGGTTTTGAGCCTACGCCGAGGATTTATTTTTATTTCAAAGTTTTTGTTTTACGACAGGTGAGAGTAAATTCGTCAGAGTTGTTTCTATTTTTTGTTGGTCTTGGCTTAGACTGACAATTTTTATTTTGGCTTTTTCTTTTCTTTTCGGCTCTTCTAGGTTCTTTTTAAATTCGTAGAAAGTTTTTTTGTCGCATCCACCTCTTTTTTCCAATCTTCCTAAGGCTGTTTTGTCGTCGATTGGTAGATAAATTAATATCGTTTGTTTCCAGTCAATCTCTTCGTATATCTCTTTTCTGTATGTGTATTTTAAATTGGTGCCATCAATTACTACAGTAAATCCTTTTTTAAGCAACCCTTTGGCCAGTTGCCTTATTGTTTGGTAAACCAATTTATATTCTTTGGCTTTACACTTACTTGCCCCAAACATTTTTACGGCCATGTCTTCGCCGGACAAAATTTTGGCTTGGTATTTTTTCTTTAAACAATTTGACAGATAGGACTTACCTGCCCCAGGTAGCCCCATTAAAATTATTAATTTATTTTTTTTCATTTTGAAACTAACGATAAGAGATATTCCTCTGTTTGTCTTTTACATTTTTCCCACATATTCTCCTTGGTTGGGGAAACCGTTTTTGAAATCTTTTATTAAATTTGCACTAAGGGCGTTGGGGTAAAGATTGTCAGGAAGATTGTTGATATCAAGCCAGGTTAGCCAAACAGAGCCATCGGAGTGCTGGGGATCGGGTAATTTTTCCAATTCTTCAAACTTATTAATATCTCCTAGAATGAACAACTCTAGACTATGTTCGTTTTCTTGAGGCCAAATAAAGTCGCGGATATAAAGAATTTTTTTGAACTTAAATTCGACACCTCCTCCGCATTCTTCTTTGATTTCTCTCAGGCAAGCTTCTAAAAGGGTTTCACCATACTCTAAATGGCCACCAATGTAGTGGTAATAATTGTCTTTTTGTCGAAACTGAGTCAGTAATTTATTATTTTTTATTATTATTAGCCTGGCTCTAACACTTGTCTCCTGAGGTTTCATTGACTGATTATATCCTGAATGTGTTTTTTCCTCTTCGTGTATTTTGAGAATTTGCTGCTAAAGAAAAATTGAAATCTCGGACGGAGTGAAGCGACGGGTGATAAAAACCCGCCGACGCTCCGAAGGATCTAAGGCGGGCAGGTAAATCCGAGGCCCCGCCGTGGCGGGGTAAACTTTGGCTGGTGGTCCGCCAGCTGGCGGATAAACTAACAGCCACCGCCGAGGACATTTAGTCCCGAGCGTAGTATCGGGAACCAATCAAATTATCAATTAATGAAGAAAATCCGTTAGCCCACCAGAGGCGGATATAGATTTTCAGGTATAAACTCCGCCGCGTAATAAATTTTTTTTGAAAAAATTTAAACGTGGCTGGAACGTTTAAATTTTCGAAGAAAATTTATTACGTCCCGCCAAGTGGGACAGGTTTTGAATCTAAGCTGAAAGATTTATTTTTATTTTAAGTTTTTTTTGCGAAATTGAGCGTTCAAATTAGATTCTAGGTGAAATTAATTATACTGGACAGTGTGGAGAAGTTGGTATTATTTCAATAAGGTTAAGAGTTCAGGGAAAAGATATATTGCCGGTTTTGACCCTTTTTTCTTTTTGATTATTTTAATTATGTTTAGACTTTGCATTTTTTTTATGAGATTAATAGCCGTTACTCTGTTATTAATTTTTGAAAATTTTGCAAATCTTGTGGAGCTAAAAAATGGAAAATTAAAAAGGGCGTCAATTGCCTTGATTGAATAAGGCGACCTAAGTTGAAGGAGTTGTTCTTTGGTTTTTTCGTATAAGGCTTTTATGGAATAAATTTTTTCAATATTGTCCTTTGCTTGACTATTTACTGTTTTAAGGAAGAATTTAATCCAAGAATTCCAGTCATTTTTTTTGGAAATATTTAATAAATTTTGATAATAGGAATTTCTGTGTTTTTCTAGATACTCGCTTAGATAAAACATAGGAGTGGATAGAATCCCTTTTTGATATAAAAAAAGAGGTAATATAATTCTGCCGACTCGACCATTGCCATCAAGAAAAGGGTGAATAATTTCAAATTGAGCATGAATAACTGCTAACTGGACAATAAGATCTTTGTCTCGATAATGGATATATTTCTCCCAATTACTTAAGAAACCGTTAATTTTCTCCCAAGCGGGAGGGATAAATTCTGCTTCTTCTAATTTTGTTCCTCGGGCACCAATCCACACTTGCCTTTGACGAAATTGTCCTCTATTTTTATTTTGACCTCTTACTTTTTTGAGAAGAATTTTATGAATTTCCTTTATTAAGTTTAAACAGACAGGTCTTTTTTTTAGATACTGAGTTGAATATAACATTGCGTCCCTATAATTTAAGACTTCTTGCATATCTTCGGTTTCAATAACAGAGTTAATATCTGCTTCATGTCTTAAAATATCTTCAACGGTTGCTTGAGTACCTTCGATTCGAGAGGATAAAACTGCTTCTTTTTTCATTAATGGAGTTAAAAATAAGGTTGGGTTTTGAAGAGTTTTTAGTAATTCGTCATATCTGGCCAGGCTGGTGTTGGCTTTAATAATTAAATCTATATTTTCTTCCCACTTAATTTCTTTTAGAGGTAACTCCTGGGGTATAAAAGTTTTCATATTTGTATTGTAACATAGTTATGTTTTACTTTGTTCAATAACTTATACATAATCTTAGTTTGTGTAAAGAAGGCAATACATAAATATTGTTTTTCCAATTGTCAGTGATTTGGTTAAATTCGATTTTTAGAATTTGTCGCTAAAGAAAAAATGAAATCTTGGACGGAGTGAAAGGACGGACGATAAAAACCCGCCAAAAGTGAAACATTTAGGCAGGCAGGTAAATCCGAGGCCCCGCCGTGGCGGGGTAAACTAACAGCCATCGCCGAGGAACCAATCAAATTATCAATTAATGAAGAAAATCCGTTAGCCCACCAGAGGCGGATATAGATTTTTAGGTATAAGTTTCGCCAGTTAGGAAAAGCCTTGGGGTGATTATTAATTTCATTAACTTACTTCTGCTCAATATCCCTATCAGTCAAAAGAACTGAGGCAAAATACCTTAATCCAGGTTGGTGAAGAAATTCGGCTATTTTTGGTAAAGTACTATATATTAATTTGCTGGCTAGAATAAAAGGGTAAACATATCCAGGATCAATTGCTTTTGCTTGCTCAAGATAATCATTAAACAGTTTTCCCATTTTACTAAAATGTTGACGAATAGATTTTATATCAGTAAGATTTTGGAGTTCACCAAATGCGGTAAAAAAACTGGGGCGATGGTTAAGAGAGTCGCCCCGGCAACCAATCATATCATCGACGACCTGAAGAGCCATAACAGTAAAAAATAGTGGTTGAAACCAAACAGGAGCATCAGGCTTTATTGAAACTTTCGAGTGAGTATCGACCATTGTTGTTAGCGGAATTTCAAACGCTAAAGAGCAATTGACGGCTAACGAAATTAAATTGAGTTTCTCACGATAATCAATACAGCCTTGAGTATTTCCTGGCAATGGACGATTTTGTTCAATTTGGCGGATGGATTTAAAATAGGCATGATACTGTTCTTCCATAAAGGGATCTTCACTGATTGATTTTCGTAATTGTCTATATTTTTTCTTATCCAAACGATCAATATCGTAGTAATCGTTGATAACGATACCCAAAGAAAGAATATACGCAACAACTTGATGTCTAAGAGGAGTAAAGTTAAGGTTGTGTTTTTGGGAAGTATAGTCAAGAGCAGCTAAAGATAAGGCTTTAAATTTATGACCTTTGGCCATGGTCGGCAAGTTATATAACATCGATCTGGATGCTTCCATTATGTATCTTGCTCGTTCAGAATTTTTCATTATATGCATTATAAAATAATGGCATCGAATATAATTAAGTTAGTTGGGGTATTACTAATTCCTAAAACCATAAAACAGCTTGTGTCGATTTTTAAAAATGTCGTTAAGGGTAAAGGAATGAATGTTAAAAAATGGTATATGTGGTACACCACTTGTTCTAAGTGTGCCAAGAAATACGGCAAAAAATACGTGGTGATAATTGGAAAAGTAGAATAAAAGAATTTGTCGCAAAAAAAAATGGAATCCTAGACAGAGTGTTAATAAAATTTTTTGCTGGTTGAGAGACAAAAAATGGAAGTTTTATAATTCCTACGGGATCCCTCGACTACGCTCGGGATGACAGTGGCGTGGGGCGGGCAGGCGAATTCGGACTAGATGGATTATGTTTTTGGTTTGTTTATTGTTTTTTTCTTGCTATTTTTTATTCTCTTTTTTGCTTGGGTGATGGCGTCGGGAGTGGTTAAGTTTTCCGGCATTGTTCCACCTAATTCTTTGATAGTTTCTCTGACTTTTTTTCCAACACGCTGATGGGTTTGGTTGGCCATTGCTTCACTTTTAATCTGTTCTCTTCTCAGTTTGGCATCTGTTTGGGTGGCCCGGAATAGATTGGCTGCCAGTTCTTCGCTACCCATATGATCAAGAATTTTTTGACTTTTTTTTAAGGCTTTCTTTTTGTGAACTTGCTTCATTGTTTTTCCACCATATAGTCCCATGTACCCATAATTGGTAAATCTACCAAAGTTTTGAACACCTGCTCTACTGGCTGCTTCGGCCAAGTGTTTGTTGTGGCTTGAACTTCTTGTTTCCTTGCTTGAATAGCAAAGTAAGTTTGCCCCAAAGCAACGATTGTTTTTGTTGGATCAGCATTTTGCATCACTAAATAACAGGCGTATCGAGACAAGTAGATATCACTTATAGGTCTTGTAGCGGTTTTACCTAGTTTGATCATTTCGGTGGTGTCAACGAAATGATCTTTTATGGGTTGATTAGAGTTTTTACATGATTTTTTAGCTTTCTTGACAACCAATTCAAAGTTTCGATAGTCTTTATATTTTAATGTTTTGGCTAATTTCCTTGCAGACCAGTACTCTGACTTGTATTCGTTTATTCTTTTAATGTTTTCAAAAACTGTTATTGGATCGTTGATCATAATGAGAATTCCTTGATGAAATTATACTAGTAAAATGTCTCGATTAGAATTCAATTTCTGTTAAGTCTTGGCCCTTGACAACTTCACCGGAGAATTTCTCTTTGACTTGCGCGACTAGATCTATATGGTCAAACTGAGGATAAAAATGAGTAAGAATTATTTTTTTAACATGTCCTTCCTGGGAAATATTCCCAATTTCGTGGGTATTCATGTGAGTGGAACTGGTTTTGTTTTTTGGAAACGAAGCATCGCAGATAAACAGGTCGGCATTTTGACAAGCATCTCTGATCCCCTGGCAATCACCTGAATCTCCAGAAAAAACAATCATTTTGTTGTTAATTTCAAAACGTAAGGCATAAGCTCTAGCCGAAAGACCGAATGGATTGTGGTCAACTTTAAATGGTTTTACGGTAAACTTGCCTAAATTCATTGGGGAATGATAATCAATCACTTCTATTTTTGTCCAACCATCATAGGCCAACAACTCACTATTTTTGGAGTAATCTAGTAAAAATTTATCGATCCCTTCCGGTCCAAAGAATTTGGGAAACTTGTTTATGCTTCCAGGAGCAAGCAAGTCAGAAAGGCGATAGTTCATGAATAATGGAAATAAATCAGAGGTATGGTCTGGATGAAAATGAGTGATAAAAACATAATCTAAATCTTCGGGCTTGATTCCGATTTGAGAAAGCCTAACTAAAGTACCAGGTCCACAGTCAATTAGTATTTTTTTATTTTCTAGTTCTAATAAAAATGCCGAGGCCGTTCTGTCAATGTCGACAAAAAAGGTTCCTGTGCCCAAAATGTTTAATTTCATGGTTGAGAATATTGTAGCATTTTTAAAGTTCTAAACGGAATCTGTAGGTTCGATTGAGTAGTGCACCACCTGATGTAAAATAGATCATGATAGATATAGAAGAAACTAGTGTTTTATAAACGGTTCTAATCAAGTAAAGCAAGATGGTTTAGTGGAAAACATACTTGTTGTCAAAGATATAAATATTAACTTTTTCTCTCAAAAAGAGGAGGATTTTATTTCGCTTACAGATATTGCACGCTACAAAAATTCCGATGAACCCAAAGACGTAGTAAAAAATTGGATACGAAACAGAAATACGTTGGAGTTTTTGGGATTGTGGGAAAAAATAAATAATACTAATTTTAAAGGGGTCGAATTCGACTCCTTTAGAGCAAGTGCTGGATTAAACAGTTTTGTGCTTTCTCCTCAAAAATGGATTAAAAAAACAAATGCAATTGGAATTATTTCCAAGTCTGGCCATGGTGGTGGCACTTATGCCCATAAAGATATTGCTTTTGAATTTGCGTCGTGGATTTCGGCGGAATTTAAGCTATATCTAATCAAAGAATTCCAAAGACTTAAAGAGGAAGAAAATGAACGATTGACGCTTGGTTGGAATGCAAAGCGAATATTGACAAAAATAAATTATAAAATTCATACAGACGCTATAAAAGCTCATATTGTTCCCGTTTTGGTTACAAAAAAACAGATAAAATTTGTTTATGCCAGTGAAGCAGATGTTTTAAACATGGCTTTGTTTGGCATGACCGCCAAGCAATGGAGAGATAAAAACCCAAATAAAAAAGGCAATATTCGAGACTATACTGATGTTAGACAACTGGTGTGTTTGGCAAATTTAGAAAGTTTGAATGCTGAATTTATTCGACAAAAATTGTTTCAGCCAGAGCGACTGAAAAAATTAAATCAAATTGCCATTATTCAAATGAAATCTTTGATTAAAAATGAATCAATTAAAAAACTGAGTATCGGGTTGAAGTAAAATAGGCCATGGTAGACGTAGAAGAAACTAATGTTTTATCAAAACAAGCCGTGAGCAAATATTGCGATATTGATCCCAAGTTTCCCAAGGTGGCTTGGTTTGGCCTTCTTTATAAAATAGTAGAAGATATGAATTTGATAATACCGATTAAAAAGTTGCATTTGAATAAAAAGGAGGAATTGGCTTATTTTAAAAAGGTAGCCAAAGGGGTTGGTTTCAAAGATGATGAATATGGGACAATGTTAGTCAAAATGAAATTGGCCAGAAAAATTAAAAATAAAAGAGAATATTGGACCAGAGAAAAGGAGTTGATAAAGATTCACCCAATTATAGCGACAAGCTATTATTTGAATGTGGTCAGGTGTCCGGGGTTGTATCAAATTTTGGCGGTGGGTGGTTACATGGATAAAAAAGGAAACTGGGAATGGGCGGAGGCGGTGTAGATAAAAGAGCTAAATATTCGGCATTATATGATGTAGTGGAAATGGTTGCTGTGGGAATTGATGGCGAAGAAAAAAAGGTTAATCCAAAATTACTTAAAAAAAAAGAGATACCGAATTGATAAATGAGATCTATGAAAAATAATTACCAATAAATAATTTACGAATTGGGAGATTGGTCTAGATTTTTCTGAAATTAGGTATTGGCTGAGGGCAAGAGTTTTTTAACGAGTGTTGGTGGTTTTGAAGGGTGTGTTGAGGTTTTTGGATTGTGTTTATAATTAACAGATGGCGAGGTTGACATGGAAAAAGTTGAAAAAGGCAGGGGTGGCCAGTATTTTTATTCCCGGGATTTTGTTGGCTTGGTATGTAAAGACAGGAAGATTGGATAATTTTGACGAGTATTACAAAGCAAAAATGATATTTCCGGATAGCGGACTGGTAGAAACAATAGAAGACGGAGATACCTTTGATTTAAGATCTGGGGCGAGAGTAAGAATGTTGGGAGTTGATTCCCCTGCCAGAGGTAAAGAAGGTTATGAGCAAGCGGGGGAATTTTTGGAAAAATTAATAAAAGATAAAAAAGTATGGTTAGAATATGATCGTTATCAGAATGATAAATATGGCAGAATTTTGGCATGGGTATGGATAAATTGTGAAAGTAAGCCAAAGTTTAAAGATCCTTTTTATATGCACTTGACAGGAAATAGATCAAGAGAGGGACTAATAGAAAATCCTAAAGGATGTGAAAAAGGAAAATTGGTAAATGAAAAAATGGTGGATGGTGGGTTTGCTAAAACAGTGAAATATAAAGGGCGAGGGCCGTTGAAGTATGAGGAAAGGATAGAAGGAAGATAATTATGTTGAAGTTTTTGAAAAAGTATTTTGGTTATGATAGTTTTTTGCCACTACAAAAAGAGGTGATTGACTGTGTAATAGATAAAAATGATGCTTTAGTGTTAATGCCGACAGGAGGTGGAAAATCGGTTTGCTACCAATTGCCGGCATTAATGTTAGATGGAGTAAGCTTGGTAGTTTCGCCTCTTATTGCATTAATGAAAGATCAAGTGGATGGATTAAAGGCTAATGGAATTGAAGCAGAGTTTATTAATAGCTCACAATCTTTAACAGAAATTAATATAATTCAAAAAAGAGCGCAAAAAGGTGAGATTAAAATATTATATTTGGCGCCGGAACGATTAGTATCTCCTGATTTCCAAGATTTTTTGCGGACTTTAAATTTAAACCTGATTGCTATTGATGAAGCTCATTGTATTTCTGAGTGGGGACATGATTTTCGACCCAGTTATCGAAGTTTGATTATTTTGAAACAAAATTTCCCCAAAATACCAATACTGGCTTTAACAGCCACCGCCACTGAAAAAGTGAGGCAAGACATTGTAAAAAAACTAGGTTTGAAAAATGCCAAAGTATTTATCTCCAGTTTTAACCGACCTAATTTAAATTATATTGTTAAAACAAAAAAGAATGCCTATGCCGAGTTGGTAAATTTACTTAAAAAATATGAAGGTAAATCGTCAATAGTCTACTGTTTCTCCCGCAAAAAAACGGAAGAATTGGCTGATGATTTAAAAAATGAAGGCTTGAAAGCATTGGCATATCATGCGGGTTTGGATAAAAATTTACGCCGTAAAACTCAGGAAAAGTTTATTCAAGACGAAATACAAATTATTGTGGCTACTATTGCTTTTGGAATGGGTATTGACAAACCAGATGTTCGACTAGTGGTTCACTACAGTTTGCCGAAATCGGTTGAAGGTTATTATCAGGAAACCGGACGGGCGGGACGGGATGGATTGCCAAGCGAATGTGTTTTGTTTTACTCCTACGGAGACTTGTTTAAGCATGAATATTTTTTGAAGAAAATTAAAGATGAAAAAGAACGCGTCAGAGCAAAAATAAAGCTGGAACAAATGATTAAGTATTGCGAGTTAAACAGTTGTCGGCGGCGATATTTATTGAAATATTTTGGTGAAAGTCTTTTGAAAGATTGCAATAAATGCGATATTTGTTTGAATCCGGTAGAAAAAACAGACGCAACAATTATTGTTCAAAAAATTTTATGCGGAGTAATTCGCACCGGAGAAAGATTTGGGGGAAGATATATTGTTGATGTTTTGCGCGGTTCTTTGGGCAAAAGGATAAAGTTGCTGGGACATGACAAATTGTCTGTGTTTGGAGTGGCAAACGAAAATGAAAAAAATGAAATTAAATATTATATTAATCTTATTGTAGTTGACGGTTTATTAACCAGAAGCGAAGGTGAATATCCGACTTTGGCAGTAAGTGATAAAGGCAGAAAATTTTTGAAATTGCGAGAAAAAATAATGTTGCCAAAGGCTCGTTTTGAAACTGGATTAGCGCCTAAAAAAGGCAAAAAAACAAAAGTTGAAGAATATGAAACCGAGCTCTTTGAAGAGTTGCGAGTTATGCGCAAAGAGCTGGCTGTTAAAAACAGTGTGCCGGCTTATATAATTTTTGGCGATGTTTCTTTGAAACAAATGGCTTATTTTTTGCCGCAAGACTTAGATGGCTTTTTGCGTATTAGTGGGGTGGGGGCAGAAAAGTTGAAAAAATTTGGAGAAAAATTTTTGAAAATAATAAAAAGATATTCTGAAAAACATGGTTTATCGGAACGATTTGGTAGTTTTTAGGGCTTTTTTGAGGAGGGATTTTTCGGAATCATAAGCAAGTTTTTTGCAGGCTTCTTGAAAGGAGAGCCATTCTCTGGCCAAAACAACTTCTGCGTCATGATATTTTGTATCGCTTGCACCTAAATATTTCATCAAAAAAAAGGTTACCTTTTTGATGATTTTTTTTCTTTTTAAAGTATCCCAAATAATATAATTTTTGGAACCCAACTTTTCTATAATCTCTGCTCTTATCCCGCCCTCTTCCTCGACTTCCCTTAAAGCGGCTTGCTTTAAAAATTCATCTCGATTAAGATGGCCTTTGGGAAATTTGTATCTTGATTTGAGCAAAGGACCCGGATGTCTTTTGGTGGCGGTGCCGATACGAATGACTTTTCTTCTGCCTTTGGTTTTGATTAGTAACCAAAGAATTTTTTTGTTTTCGATTTTGTAAACAATGCCTCCGGCTGATCTTTCGTCATAAGGTAAATTAGTTTTCATGTTTTGTTAATGGGATTTTACCAAAAAAACAGCGTTTTTGTCTGAAATTTGTTATATTGTTTTTATGAGTCCTTTGGATCACAAGACAGAATTACCCGTACAATCTGGACCACAAGTAATACCAGCAAAAGAAATCGACAAGAGCAAAGATCCTTTTTACAGGTATCAAGAAATCGGATATTTTCCGTGGAAAGCATCTTTGGAAAATCGAAGCGTTGGTGAAGAATTGAGTCATATTTTAGAAAAAATTCCAAATACAGACAGAGAACAACAAAAGAGACTCTTTGATTTTGTCCAAAAGGCAATGTTGTTTGCGGCTGAAATCTATAGAGGCAGTTTCGGATCGACAGAAGAATTGAGACCTGTTTACCATGGTACAAATCCAGAAGCCGGTACAGTAAAAGCAATGGAAGAAAAAACTTGCGGACATGGAGAGTCGGTTTGTTTAACCACCATGATTGCTTATGCCGGGGCTTGTATTGGTGGAGAAATAGAATTTGATGAAGATGTTTTTAAAACTTTATCTTTGGCTGCTTTAACGCACGAAGGTATTGTTAATAGAAAAAGTGACTGGTTTAGCTGTAAGAATGAAAATAGAGCAAAAGAAAAAGTTAGAGAGTTTTTTGGAGATCATGACATTGACGAAAAATTTTTTAATTTGATTTATTCACTTAATAAGTTTGGCCAGACTCCGGAGACCGTAGTGAAACAATATTTGGACCTTTTTCAGTTGCAATATTGCGATTCTGAAAAATCCGATGAGTGGCAGGAACAAATGAGAATAGCGGTGGTTTATGCAAAGTGTTTTATGTTTGGTGACTGGGCGGGACAAATGCTTAACGAAAATTATCCAGAAGCAATTGGCTGTTTGGCATCTGAGTTTAGTAAATTTAAACCAGATGCAAAAAGAGCGGTAAGTTATTGGTATAACAAAGATGGAAGTATAAATTTTTCTTTGGTTGGGGCTGATGGTGATTTTTTTGAGGATTTTGCTCAACCGGGCTATGAGGCAGGAATGGAATATGCTGATCGGTTTTTTGGGGGAGAGGAAAATAATCCGTTTCATCAACAGGTGATTGTTCTTAAAAGACAAGTAGAGAGAACGGATAGAAAAAGAAGAATCTATGAAAGATTAAGACCGTGGTTAGACGAACAGTAGTTTTTTGTTTTTTTTTAAAAGTCTGTTTCTATTTTGGGTAAATTGTTTATTCTGTTGATGAGTTCTTGTGTTATCGCAGGTAATTTTTGATTGCTTAATTTGTCCAGTATTTCCTGACTAATGCCGTCTGTTTCTATCATAGAAAGCAATAAATGAAGATCTTCTATGGTAGGATTTTTTGACACTAAGCTCTGTTCCCGGCAGTCTTGTCAAGACTCTGCCAAAAAGCGCAATAAGGATAATTGTGATAATATTAAGTTATATGGTAGCTCAGTTGGCTCAGTTAGCTGGATTGGTTGAAAAGGCAAATTTGGTACACATATGTGGTCGTGTTTGTCCTGTTTTGGCGACAAAATGCGAATCGGTTCTCAGAAGAGTTCCAGGCGGAAGAATAACTGATGATAGTTTTTGCAATGGCGTTAGAATAAGTTGGAGTGTTACGGCAAAAGGACAAGGCGGTGCAAGATCTCAAACTGTCGGGACTCAAAGAGTCTCTGATGCTTGTAGACAAAAACCAACGGGATAAAAATGGCGAGACGTACAAAATCAGTTTAAGTAAAATTTAGTGTGCTTTTTTTGAGTTATAGAGGTTTTTCCAACCGACCCATAGTTTTTTAAGATCTAAAAGGTTTTTAACTCTGGAAAAAGTGAAGTACCAAAAAGCAAAAGAG
>Ga0180015_1000050_pt1 | contig 33538 bp, 41 predicted proteins | sample KR13_S2_MetaG_FD_116508 | JGI IMG/M metagenome (GOLD analysis project Ga0180015, IMG submission 116508) | Groundwater microbial communities from the Olkiluoto Island deep subsurface site, Finland - KR13_S2_MetaG | ecosystem: Environmental > Aquatic > Deep subsurface > Groundwater | place...
AGGTGCTGCCGCCCTCCACCGCCTCGCATAATTCCCCGTCGATGCGTTTGAGCGCCGTGCTTCTTTCCTGTTTATTCAGGATCTGTAGTGCCCGAAGCAGGGGAACCCCCGCATCAATCAGGGGGGCCAGTTGACGGGTAAACACCATTAACTGTTTCTTCTTGACGCCACCACCCAGGAAGCCCGGAAGGGAAATGTTGAATTCCCGCTTCCCCCCCCCTGCCTTCGGAGCGGCGGCCGGCTGACCCGCAGAAGCGCGTTTGACGCTGACGGCCTTGGATGTCACTTCCTCAACACTGGACGGGAAGAGCCCCATTTCCTTGAGTTTGGCAAGAGCGCTGATTCGATTCACCGCGTCCAACTGGCCGGCGCGTTCTTTTCCCTGACCATCGGATGCCACATATTTAAATGACGGCATGATTCACCTCCTCAAGGACAACATCCATCAATCTGATAATGATGATCATTTAATGACAGAATGCTCCGTCTGTCAATGATAGAATAGGACAGATCAGGAATGGTTCAGGACTTGCGCAACAAGAAATAATCGGCGGGACCAAAGAGACTAGCAATATCGCGCTCAGACGCATCAATTGACTGAGGCACCCATCCCCGGGAGAAGAACAGCATCGCACTGGATACCAACCGGGAAAACCATTGTCAAGGAATCAGCCGGCGACAGCCGGTTTGTCCTTCTTTTCGTCCTTGACGACCGGCTTCTTTTTCTTATCTACGGCGCGGATATTGACCCATTCAACAATCGCCAACGCGGCGCCATCGCTCCGGTAACGCGCCAGCTTGATGATGCGGGTGTAACCTCCGGCTCGATCCTGGCACTGGGGAGCGATCTCGGCAAAGAGTATTTTGACGATGTCCTTTCGCCGCAAGACCGACACAGCGCGCCGCCGGGTGGCAAGGGTTCCGCGTTTGGCCAGCGTGACCATTTTTTCGGCCAACGACCGCATCGCTTTGGCTTTCGTCAGCGTGGTTGTGATCCGTTTCTCAAAAATCAGACTGCAGACGAGGTTGGCCATCATCGCCGTCCGATGGGCCGTGGACCTTCCAAATGTTGATGAAACCATCCTGTGGCGCATAGCTGTTTCCTAACGCGGCCAAAACCGCAAATTCTAATAGCGAAATCCCAAATAAATTCAAATGACCAAAGCCTAAAAATTCAAAAGGCGGAACAATCTAGGACACCGCGGCGTCGGTCGACTTCGGACTTAAGAAGTCCGGCTCAAACTTCATCCCCAGCGACAGCTCCAGTTCTTTCAACTTTTCCTGAATCTCGTGCAAAGATTTTCGCCCGAAATTGCGATACTTAAGCATATCGGCTTCCGTTTTCTGGGCCAATGCGCCCACGCTGAGAATATTGGCGTTATTAAGGCAATTGGCGGCGCGCACGCTGAGTTCGATTTCATTTACGCTCATGTTCAGTTTCTTGCGCAGTCCGTCACGGTCACGATCAACAATTATTTCGCTCTGCTCGAATTCCAGCAGGTCTTCGTCATAATTAACGAACACATCCAAGTGATGCCGCAGGATAGTGGCCGCGCGAATCATGGCATCATCGGGCGTGATCCGCTCATCCGTCCAGACTTCCACGATCAGTTTCTCGTAATCGGTGCGGCGCCCAACGCGGACATTTTCAACTGAAACATTCACCCGTTGGACAGGGGAAAAGATGCAGTCGATCGGAATGATGCCAATGTCCTGTTCCTTCTTGCCGCTCCAGTCAGCCGCCCTGAATCCGCGCCCCAACATGACTTCCATCTGGGCGTTCAATTTCCCATCCTCGGCCAGGGTGGCAATGTAATGCGCCGGATTCAGCACTTCAACGAACGGATCCGTCTCGATATCGCCAGCCGTAACTTCGCCCGGTCCGCAGGCACGAAGGGTGATTTTTCGCGGCTCGCGGCAATGCATCCGGAGAAGCACCTTCTTCAGGTTGAGGATGATGTCGGTGACGTCCTCAACGACACCGGGAATCGCGCAAAATTCATGATAAGCCCCTTCAATATTGACCGACGAAATAGCAACGCCTTCGAGGGACGACAATAGCACGCGGCGCAAGGAATTTCCTATTGTCCGGCCATAACCAGATTCAAACGGCTCCGCCATGAACTTGGCGTATGTACTGGTGACCATGGAGTCATCCTTCATAACCCGCCGCGGCATCTCAAAACGACCAATCCTGACAGTCATGGTTATCCTTTCCAACCTGGATCCACCGGTGATCCGGGAACTCGCGGCGAGAGTCCGGTCGCGTCCTCTCCGGTTCACGAAATCCTGACAATCCCCGGCAAATGCCCTATTATTACTTCGAACACAATTCAACGATAAGCTGTTCATTCACCAGCGGAACCATTTCTTCCCGCGCGGGAATATGCAGGATTTCCCCCATGAAACTCATGCGGTCCAACCCCAGCCAAGGACACAGCGTCTTACCTTCCGCTGCATCCAGCCAACGCTTGGCGGCCTCGCGACTCTGCTTCTGATCCTTCACTCCCACCCGGTCCCCAGCTTTCAATACCATGGAGGGAATGTTGGCATTCCGTCCGTTCACCAGCACATGGCGATGCAGGACAAACTGCCGGGCGGCCCGGCGCGACGGCGCAAATCCCAATCGGTACACCAGATTATCAAGTCGCATTTCAAGCATTTGAAGAAGGTAGTCCCCGGTAATCCCACGGCGGCGCAGAGCCCTTTGAAAGAACACCTTAAACTGACCGTCCTGCATTCCGAAATGCCTTTTAAGCCGCTGTTTCTCCCGCAATTGGAGGGAATAATCCGAAGGTTTAGAGCGGCGCGCCCCATGCATGCCCGGCGCCGGACGCCCGGTATCAATAGGACACTTCGCCATGTTACAGCGATCGCCCTTGAGGAAAAGCTTCATACCTTCCCGGCGACATAAGCGACACACCGGCCCGTTATATCTTCCCATGCTGTCGTCCCTTTCCTATGCCACAACGCAAGATTATTGTACTTTTTTCCGCCACTCCGATGTTACTATTACCCGGTTACATGCATCGTTAGACGCGCCGCCGTTTTCTTGGGCGACAACCGTCATGAGGCATCGGCGTTACATCACGAATCAGGGTAATCGCCAACCCGGCGGCCTGTAGAGCACGGATGGCCGATTCACGGCCTGATCCGGGTCCCTGAACCCGCACTTCAAGCTCCTGCATACGATATGCCGACATCTGGCGCGCCGCATCCTGGGCGACGACCGTGGCAGCGTAAGCAGTACTTTTGCGGGTTCCCTTGAATCCCATTCGGCCCGAACTGCTCCACCCCAGCACGGCGCCCTTCAAATCGGTAATGGTCACTTGCGTGTTATTAAACGTCGCATTGATATGGGCAATGCCCGCCGATACACTACGCAACGCTTTGCGGCGCACCGTTTTTTCTTCCCGGGGCGCTGTTTCCTGGGACGCCGCTCCCTGGGGCGCGCCCCCGCCCTTGGCGTCGGCGGCGGGCGGCTTTTCATGCGCGCCTTGCACTTCACCTTTGGCCGACCCCTTTTTGGGAGCAGGCTCCGCGGGAGTTTTTTCAACCCGCTTTTCTTCATTTGCCATGGTGCTGATTCCTTCCTCGCGCCGACAATACCGGAACGCCTAATCCTTGTCTTTTTGCATTTCTTCCCGGGTGGCCTTGACGCGAATCACGCCCACTGTCTTCCGGACACCCTTGCGCGTCCGGGCATTAGTATGGGTTCGCTGTCCACGCACGGGCAACCCCTTGCGATGCCGAACACCGCGATAAGATTGAATACTGATCAGGCGGCGTATGTTTTGGGCTACTTCACGGCGCAGATCCCCTTCCAGCACATAGCCTTCCTGGAGAATTGCCGTGATCCGCGCCATTTCTTCAGCCGTCAGGTCATCGGACCGCTTGACCGGATCAATGTTGGCTTTGGCAATAATATCTTGGGCGCGAGACAGGCCGATTCCGTAAATATACCGAAGCGAATATTCAACCCGCTTCTTCCCCGGAATATCAATGCCAAGTATTTTGGGCATACCCCTCTCTCCTATCCTTGCCGCTGTTTATGGCGCAGATTGTTGCAAATCACAAAGACCACACCCTTGCGCCGAACTATTTTGCAGCGTTCACAAATCCGTTTGACTGAACTTCGCACCTTCATTCTGACGATTCTCCATTCCCATAACACCGGACAATCCGGCCCGTAGCCAGATCCCCCGGGAATACTTCCACGACAACATGATCGCCAATCTTGCGCGCATCGCCCCGACGCTCCCCGGTATCTGCCCGACCGCGCTCAATAGCCACGACCCGATGCCCATTACCCAGTTCTGAAACAAAAACGGATGGTTTTATCACATCCACAAGGACGGCGTCCAGTTTAATTATCTCTTTTTTCGCTCGCACAGGTCAATATTTCCGCGGCAGTAACGCCCACGGCTACCGTATGCTCGACATGCGCCGAGGGCCGTCGATCCCGCGTGACCACCGTCCAGCGATCCTCTAAAACTTCAACGCCCGCCACGCCCAGATTGACCATGGGTTCAATCGCCAGCGTCATTCCATCCCTAAGCACGGGGCCCCGGCCCGGGGATCCGAAATTCGGAATCTGCGGGTCCTCGTGCATGGTCCGACCGATGCCATGTCCCACGAAATCATGCACCACCGAAAAGCCGGCCGCCGTTGCCACCTGCTCGATGGCGGCGGAAATATCCGATAGCCGGTTGCCGGCCCGCGCCTGCCGTATTCCCGCGGCCAGAGCCTGTTGCGCAGTGGCAACGAGCCGGATGACATCCGGGTCTGAAACCCCCACCATAATCGTCGTGGCCATATCCCCGACGAAGCCGTCCACCACCACACCCACGTCCAAACTGACAATGTCCCCGATCCGGATACGCCGCGGACCGGGCAAACCGTGAACAACCTCTTCGTTCACTGAAATGCACACATTACCCGGATATCCCCGGTACCCCAAAAACGCGCTTTTCGCGCCAAACTGTCGGATCATATTGGCCGCACATCGATCGATCTCCGCGGTGGTCATCCCCGGGCCCACGCTCCGGGCCACGGCATCGCAAACCTCGGCCGTAATCCGACCCGCCCGCCGCATTTTTTTCAGCTCCTCATGATTCTTGATAATAATCATGACTCTCTGGCGGCGCAAAATGATTCGTCCGAAACTGTTTTCCTCATGATTTCCAACATATCGGCCACCGTCTGATCCTTGCGGCGTGACGAATCCACGCGCACCAGGAGATGCTGGCGGTCGTAATAGGCGATCAAATCCCCGGTCTGCCGGTGAAACACATCCAACCGGTTTTCTATGGTTGCCCGCATATCATCCGGCCGTTGAATCAACTCTCCGCCACAAGCATCACACCGGCCCGCCTGTTTCGGCGGAATATTGCGAATATGAAAAATAGCGCCGCAATTCCGGCAGACACGGCGGCCCGTCAATCGATCCAGCACCACTTCCCGCGACACTTCGAGCAAAAACACCAAGGGCAAGCAAGCCCGAATCTTATTGAAATGGCCGGCGAGCAGTTCGGCCTGGGCCAGCGTCCGGGGAAAGCCGTCAAACATATAGCGGCGATCCGCCGGTCCCCGGCTTAGATGGTCCACGACCATCTTGACGATCAGATCATCGGAAACCAGATTACCCTTCTGCATGCAGGCGTCCGCAGCACGCCCCAGCTCCGTGCCTTGCTTGACCGCCGCGCGAAGCATGTCGCCCGTGGAGATGTGGACGTAATCCGTGGCCGCGGCAAGCGCCTCGGCAATGGTGCCCTTGCCCGCTCCCGGCGCTCCCAGTAATATGATGGCCTCAATGCTCATCAACGCCTTCCCCGCAAGTGTCCTTTCTTCAGAAAACCGTCATAATGCCTCATGATCAGATGCGATTCCACCTGCCGCATTGTATCCAGCATGACGCCGACGATAATAAGCAGGCTCGTGCCGCCGAAAAACGACGCAACGATCCAGGGAATATTGAACTGGCGCGCCATGATGGTCGGGATCACGGCAATAATGGTCAAGAACATGGCTCCTGCCAGCGTAATGCGCGTCATGGTACGATCAAGAAATTCGGCGGTCGACGTCCCCGGCCGGATGCCGGGCACATAGCCGCCGGCTTTTTTCAGGTCATCGGCGATCTGGACGGGATTGAAGACCGTGGCCACCCAGAAATAGGAAAAGAACAGGATCATCAGCGCGTACAACGTCATATACAATCCCCGATCCATCGCGAACGAGGCGGCCAAATTCTGAAAAAATTCCCCCGGCAGCATCTGCAGAATCTTCTGCGGAAACATCAGGATCGCCGACGCAAAGATAATGGGCATGACGCCCGAATAATTCACCCGCAACGGCATATAGGTGCTTTGCCCGCCATAAATTTTACGGCCGATCACCCGTTTGGCGTATTGAATGGGAATCTTGCGCGTCGCCTGGGTGACGGCCACCGTCCCGGCAACAACCAGAAACATCATCAGCAACAAACCGACCAGATGGAACACTGAAAACTGGGCCTCGCCGCCGGCCATCGGACGAAACATCCGGATCATGGCCTGAACGGCGCCCGGCAAGCGGCTGATGATATTGACGGTGATGATCAGGGAAATGCCGTTGCCCACTCCGCTCTGCGTTATCTGTTCGCCCAGCCACATCATAATAACCGTTCCCGTCGTCATGGTGATAACCGTCAATATGCGAAACCCCCAGACGTAATCCATATTCACAATCGTGCCCAAGTCACGCCCGAACAGGTACGAGGGATTCTGAAGAGCCACGGCCATGGCATACCCCTGGATGATGCAAATCACCACGGTGAGGTAACGGGTGTACTGCGTGATCTTCTGGCGTCCGACGTCGCCTTCGCGGGCCAAGCGCTCCAGGGCCGGCGTGACGGCCGTCATCAATTGAAGAATAATCGAAGCGCTGATATACGGCATGATCCCCAGCGCGCCGATCGCACAATTGCTCATGGCTCCGCCGCTAAACAGATCCACAAGCCCCAGGATTCCACCACCGACCTGGTTGGAAATATTTTGAACCAGGGCTTGAAGCTGGGTGGCATCCACCCCCGGAGTGGGCACAATACTGACCAGACGACAGACAAAAACGACTCCAAAGGTAAACAGGAGTCGTTTTCGCAGTTCTTCTACTTTAAAAGAATTAATAAACGCCGATAGCATTTCGTCACTCGATGACCGCCCAAGTACCGCCCGCTTCCGTGATTTTGCGCTGGGCGCTCTGGCTGAACGCCTGCGCCTTGACCGCCAGTTTCTTCGTCAACGTCCCGTCTCCCAATATCTTCACCGACACGGACCTCCCCTTCAGCAAACCGGCCTTCTTCAGGGTCGCCGGGGAAATTTCCGTGCCGTTGTCAAACCGATTCAGGCTGTCAACCGGCACCACCTCAAAAACTACCTTGTGCCCTTGATTGAACCCGCGCTTCGGAATCCGCCGAATGAGACGCATCTGGCCGCCTTCAAAGGCCGGTTTGTGCTTATGGCCCGACCGCGCGTATTGCCCCTTGTGTCCCCGCCCGCAGGTTTTCCCCTTGCCGGAACCCCGTCCGCATCCAACCCGCATCTTGGGTCGTTTCGCGCCCGGCGTCACTCTCAGCGTGTGCAAATTGATCATAATCCCAGAATTCCTTTCGGTCAAAAAAGAAGTCCCTGTTGACAGGCTACGGATTCGGATTCAATCCGCGCAAGGCATCTGATTCTTCGCGGGTCCGCAACTGCCTCAACGCCACAATCGTGGCATGGACGACATTCCATTTATTATTACTGCCCAGCGATTTGGCCAGGACATTCCGAATACCGGCCAGTTTGATAACCGAGCGCACCGACCCGCCGGCAATAACACCAGTGCCTGCCACGGCCGGCTTGAGCAATACCATTGACGCCGAAAATTTTCCGATGACCTCGTGGGAAATGGTGTCGTTATTAATCTTGACACGGAACAGTGATTTCCGGGCAATATCCCCGCCTTTACGGATGGCATCGGCCACCTCATTGGCCTTACCCAGTCCATAGCCAACCCGGCCGTGCCGGTCGCCCACGACCACCACCGCGCTGAAACTCATGCGACGCCCGCCTTTTACCACCTTGGAACAACGCTTAATCCGGACCACGTATTCTTCCACTTCCCGGGTCGTAGTCTCGATCTCGGTTTCCAGCAATTTACGAACCACATGCTCTTTGATGTCAGAACTCATAATTTTATTCCACTGGCGCGCGCCGCATCGGCTATTGCTTTAACTCGACCGTTATATTGATGGCCGCCCCGATCAAACACGACTTGGCGAATGCCCTTGGCCAGAGCCGCTTCCGCCGCCTTCTTTCCCAGCATCTGAGCCGTCGCCACATTCAATTTTCCGGAAGCCCCCTGCTGCAGCGTGGACGCGGCCACGAGAGAGATCGCTTTCATATCGTCAATAAACTGCACGTAGATATGCCGATGTGTAATCCGGACGCACATCCGGGGGCGGTCCGGAGTGCCCACGATCTTCCTCCTGAGCCGCCGATGCCGCCGCTTTAGATAATCCAATCTGTTTTTAACCTTCATAAACTTACGCCACCGTCTTGCCTACCTTGCGGCGAACATGCTCGCCTTTAAATCGAATACCCTTGCCTTTATAAGGCTCCGCCGGGTAAAGGGCCTTGATACTGGCCGCCATATTCCCCACCTGCTGCTTATCGGGACCGCTTATGATCAGCATGACATTTTCGTTGACTTTCACCTCGATGTCGTCTGGAATTTTGACTTCCACCGGCTTGGAAAATCCCAGGGAAAGCACCATCTTTTTCCCCTGAACCGATGCCTTAAAGCCGACCCCCTGAATCTCAAGTTCCTTGACATACCCCTTGGATACCCCCTGGATCATGTTGGCAATGAGACTGCGATACAAGCCGTGCTCGGAACCGAGATCCTGCTCCGGACGGACCTGTGCCAGAGCCAGAACCCCCTGATCAATCCGGACCTGAAACCCGTCCGCGATGGTCATCGTTAACGCGCCCTTGGGACCTTTCACGGACAGAACGGCGCCGTTCAGTTTCACATCCACTCCGGAAGGAATGGCAATGGGTTTGTTGCCGACCCTGGACATAAACGCGTTATCCTCCCCGGTTCCGAAAACGTTACCAGACGATACAAAGCCATTCCCCGCCGACATTATACTTGCGTACTTCCCGATCCGTCATAATACCCCGAGACGTACTGACAATCGCCACGCCGGTGCCGCTCAAGACGGACCGCATATCCCGGGATGAAATATAGCGTCTCAACCCCGGCTTGCTGATCCGTCGCAACCCGCGGATGACAGGTTCCCGGTTCACTCCATACTTCAGATACATCCGCAACATCTTTCGGGCACCCCCCCCTTCCGCGGTGAAATCCTGGATAAATCCCTCACGCTTAAGAATGCGCGCAATGGCGCCCTTGAGCGTGGAAAACGGCATTTCCACGACTTCCGCCTTCGCCATGGTCCCATTGCGAATGCGCGTCAACATATCACCGATCGGATCTGTCTGATTCATAAACGTCCCACCTACCAGCTTGCTTTAATAACACCCGGAATACACCCCACCAACGCCAATTCACGGAAACAGATACGGCATAGCTGGAATTTCCGGATATACGCCCGGGGTCTGCCGCACTGCCGGCACCGATGATACGCTCGAGCACTGAACTTGGGCTTCCGCTTCGATTTTGCGATTAAAGATTTCTTAGCCAATCGGAACTCTCCTGAAACAACCGGGGTGAGGGCACCCCGGCTCCATTTTTATTCTGTCGGCCGCTTCTGGAGCCGGTCTGCCCTCAGGCCGGTCCGTTGTTTCTTCACCATCAAATCCCGCCCCGCCACGGGACGGGCAAACTTATTCCCCGATGACTTATGCCGAACGATTTCCCGCCGCCGTAAACGGCATGCCCATCAGCCGCAACAACTCCCGTGCTTCCTCATCGGTTTTCGCCGTCGTGACAATGGAGATATCCATGCCCTGAACCTTCTTCACCTCGTCCACATTGATCTCCGGGAAAATCGCCTGCTCGCCCAAGCCCAGACTGTAATTGCCCCGCCCGTCAAATGCCGTGGGTAAAACGCCCCGGAAATCCCGCAATCGCGGCAAGACCGTGTTGATCAGCCTGTCAAAAAACTCGTACATGCGCGCCCCCCGCAGGGTCACCATGGCGCCCACGGGCATTCCCTGGCGCAATTTGAAATTCGCGATGCTTTTTCGGGCCTTACGCACCACAGGCGCCTGCCCGGTGATCTTGGCTAAATCACCAAGAAGACTCTTCAACACGTCTTTTTCCACCGCCGAGTTAATGCCCATGTTGATGACAATCTTGACCATGCGCGGCACCTGCATCGGATTAACGTATCCCCGGAGTTTCGTCAATTCCGGGATCACTTCTTTGATATATTTATCTTTTAAACGCGCCATAGGCCCTACCCATCAAACAAATGCCCGCACTTTTTGCATTTCCGAGATCGCTGCCCCTGCTCGCTCACCCCCCGGGCCACCCTGACCCCCTTCTTGCAGTGCGGACAATACAGCATCAGGTTGGACACCGCAATTGAGGCCTCCTTCTGAATAATCCCCCCCTTGGGATTATCCTGCGATTTCCTCAACGTCTTATGAATGTAATTCAGCCCTTCCACAATCACGCGGCCCCGGCCGGGAAACACCTGCAGCACTTTTCCCGTCTTGCCACCGGATGCGGGAGTGCCCTTATGGGCAATCACAATATCATTGCGCCGGATATGACATCTCGTTCCCATGGCTACAACACCTCTGGCGCAAGGCTGATGATTTTTGCGAACGGGGTATCGCGCAATTCCCGCGCCACCGGGCCGAAAATTCTCGTGCCCAGCGGATTCATTTTATCATCCACCAGGACCGCCGCATTGTTGTCGAATCGCAAAAGCGATCCATCCGGCCGCCGGATCGGATGCCGTGTCCTGACAATGACAGCCAGGCGCACTTCGCCTTTTTTCACCAAGCCGCCGGGCTTGGCTTCCCGGATGGAGACCTTGATCAAATCGCCCAGGTATCCATAGCGTTTTCGCTGACCCAGGATGCGAAAGCATTTCACGCTCTGCGCCCCGGTATTATCAGCCACGTCCAAACATGTTTCTTCAGCAATCATGCCTGCTTACTCCGACTGGGTCTCCCCCCGGAGGCCGGTATTTTCGTTCCGGCCTGCACGATTTCAACCAATCGCCACCGCTTCAAACGGCTTAGCGGCCGGGTTTCGACAATGCGTACCCGATCGCCACATTTGGCCACATCCTTTTCATCATGCGCATAAAACTTGCTGTATAAGCGCATCTCTTTCCCGTACATGGGATGACGCACCCGGCGTTCCACCCTGACCACAATGGTTTTATCCATGGCGTCACTGATCACCACGCCCATCCGTTCCTTCCGCTTGTGGCGTTTGATTTCCATGTCCGGCATACTCAAGTTCCTTTATTGGTCCGTTCGTTCAAGATGGTCTGAATCCGCGCCATATCCCGGCGCAGCAATCGCAATTTCAGCGGATTCTCCAGCTTCCCCGCCACCTTCACCTTGCGCAGGTCAAAATGCTCTTTCCGCAGATCGCGTTGCTTCTGTTCCAACTCGTCCACCGCCAGTTCTCTGAGTTCCTTCGTCTTCATCATCATGCAATCCTTCACACCCCGCCCTGGCGCAGGACAAACCGCGTCCGGATGGGCAGTTTGCCCGCCGCCAGCCGCATTGCCTCCCGGGCCACGCGTTCCGTCACGCCATCGACTTCGAACAGTAACCGGCCATTCTTCACCACCGCCACCCATGCTTCCGGCTCGCCCTTGCCTTTACCCATACGGGTTTCCAACGGCTTCTTGCTGATCGGTTTATCCGGAAAAATACGCAGCCAGACCTTACCCTTGCGTTTCAGATGCCGGTTGATCGCCACGCGACATGCTTCAATCTGCACGGCCTTGATCCAGCCCCGATCGAGCGCCTGAAGCCCGTATTCCCCGAACGCCAGCCTGTCGCCCGACGTGGCATTTCCCTTATAACTGCCACGCTGAATCTTGCGGTATTTAACTCGACTAGGAAACAGCGGCACGGCGCCCTCCACCTTTGACTTCGTTCTCGTCCTCAGGATTCTTGCAGATCCAGACCTTTACCCCCACTTTGCCCGCCACCGTATGCGCTTCCGCAAATCCATATTCAATATTGGCCCGCAACGTGTGGAGCGGCACTTTGCCCTCCTTGTAGTTTTCGCGCCGGGCCAGCTCCGCGCCGCCCAACCGTCCGGAAACGGACACCCGGATGCCCAGGGCATGCATGTCCATCGTGGTCTTGATCGCCTTTTTCATGGCACGCCGGAATGACACGCGGCGCTCCAACTGCACGGCGATATTTTCAGCCACGAGTTGGGCATTCAAGTCCGCATTGCGGATTTCCTTGATTTCCAGATATACTTCCTTGCCGGTCATCTTGGCCAATTCCTCGCGGAGCTTCTCAACATCCTGCCCCTTATGGCCGATTACGATACCGGGACGGGCGGTGAAAATCGTGACCCGCACCCGGTTGGCATAACGCTCGATAAGCACATCGGGAACCGCCGCCCCTTCCAGGCGTTTCTTGACAAGATCCCGGATTTTCAGATCCTCGTGAAAAGACTCCCCATAGACCCTTTTTTCGGCATACCAGCGCGAACGCCAGTTCTTATTCACGGTCACACGCAACCCAATGGGATTGACTTTCTGGCCCAAGATGCGGCTCCTTTCCTAAACCGATTTATCGTTCGTGAGGACCACTCGGATATGACTGGTCGCCTTTTTCACCGGTCGCACCATACCCTTCGATCGGGCCCAAAAGCGTTTCATCACCGGCCCCTGTTCAATGAACACCGATTCCACTCGAAAGTCGTCCGCCGAAAGCTTGGCATTATTTTCGACATTCGCCACCGCCGATTTCAGCGTTTTGCGAATCAAGCCGGCCGCTTTAGTGCGCCCGAAAGTTGTGATCGCCAAAGCTTTGGCAATCGGAAGCCCCCTCAATAGTCGGGACAGCGGCAACGCTTTTGACGGCGCAATACGAACTGCTTTGGATAATGCCTGCACTTTCATAGCCATGCTCCGTCTATTACTTCAACGCCCCCACTTTTTCCGTATGCGCGCCGTGTTTGCGGAAGATACGCGTCGGCGAAAATTCTCCCAGCCGATGCCCCACCATGTTTTCCGTGACATACACGGAAATATGAGTCTTTCCATTATACACGCCGAACGTATGCCCCACAAATTCCGGAATGACCATCGAGCGGCGGGACCACGTGTTGATAATCCGCTTTTCGCCCGAACGAGTCATCCGCTCGACTTTGCGCATCAAATGCTGATCGACAAAAGGCCCTTTTTTCAGCGATCGTGACATAACTTATTTTCTCCGCTCGATAATAAACCGGGTGGATCTGGCGCGCACATTCCTCGTCTTCTTCCCCTTGGCATACAGCCCCCATGGCGACCGCGGATGCCCGCCCATGGACCGGCCCTCGCCGCCGCCCATCGGATGGTCAACCGGGTTCATGGCCCGCCCGCGAACCGTCGGGCGAATCCCCAGCCAGCGGGAATGACCGGCTTTGCCGTAAACATAACTTTCATGATCCACGTTTCCAATCTGGCCGATGGTGGCAAAACAGTTCACATGGATCAGCCGGATTTCGCCGGACGGCAGTTTCACCGTGGCATACTGACCCGCCCGCGACATCAGAATCGCCGCTGTGCCCGCACTACGAACAAGCTTGGCGCCCTGGCGCTGTTTAAGCTCGATATTATGAATCTGGACCCCAAGCGGAATCTTCGCCAGCGGTAGCGCATTGCCCACCACCGGCTCCGCCTCCGGCCCGGACACCAGCTTGGCGCCAACCTGCAAACCGTTGGGCGCCAGAATATAACGTTTCTCGCCATCCACGTAATGCAGTAGGGCTATCCGAGCCGAACGGTTGGGATCGTATTCGATGGATGCCACCTTGGCTATAATATTCGTCTTATCCCGCTTAAAATCAATACACCGGTACATCTTCCGGTTGCCCCCGCCCTGGTGCCGCATGGTAATACGCCCGGACGAGTTCCGGCCGGCCCGGTATTTCCCGGATCGGATAAGCGAACGCTCCGGTTTGGAACGGGTAATCTCCTCAAACGTGGAGACGGACACAAATCGCCGGCTCGGGGTTGTGGGCTTGAATTTTCTAATCGGCATGCTGTATCCTTAAACCAGTTCGATCTTGTTGCCTGCTTGCAGCGTCACAATCGCTTTTTTATACCCGGTAGTCCATCCATACTTCTGAGTCCGCTGCCGCTTCTGCTTGCCCTTGCGATGCAGGGTATTGACCTTGACAACGTGAACTTTGAACAACTCCTCGACAGCCTTCTTGATTTCCCGCTTGTTGGCCGCCGGATCCACCTTGAAGCCATATTGATTAGCCGTCTCAATCCCCCGGGTGCTTTTTTCGGAAAGGATGAAAGTGCGAATAATGGTTTCGGCCGGTTTCATCAGCTCATGCTCCTCCCGCCGCCGCTTTCAAACGTTGCTCCAGCACCGCCATCCCCGACCGGGTCACCAGCAAGGCAGAATACCGAACCAATTGATAAGGATGAATCTCCCTGGCCAGCGCAACCGCCACCTTGGGTATGTTGCGAACTGCCAGCGTCACTTTCCGGTCCGCCTTGTCCAGAACAATCAGAACCACGCCTGTCAAGTTCAATGTTTTCAACAAGGCCGTCATGGCCTTGGTTTTCGGCGCAGCCAGCGCCAATTCATCAATCACGCGGATGGCGCCCGACGCTACTTTTTCGCTTAAAGCCCGGCGAAACGCCAACCGGCTCACGTTACGGGGAACGTGTTTCGAATAATCCCGCGGATGGGGACCGAACACGACGCCGCCGCCCCGCCAGATCGGCGACCGACGATACCCGGCCCGGGCGCGTCCCAGCCCCTTCTGGGCCCAAGGTTTGCGATTACTGCCGGCCACCTGAGCCTTGGTCAGCGTGGACGCAGTTCCCGCCCGCAGGCCTGCCTGAAAGGCGACGATCACCTCGTGCAACGCCTGTTTACCACGCTTTAATACCAACAGTTCATCGGCAATTTCCACATCGCCGACATTTTGGCCCTGACTATTCATCACCGGAATACGGCTCATAATCGAGGGCTCACTTTCTTCAACGCTTTCTTGATCATGATCACGGACCCGGCATGACCGGGGACCGCCCCGCAAACCAGAATCACGTTATCCGGCGCCATGATTTTAACCACCTTGAGATTCTGCTGGGTTATCCGGACGTTGCCCATGTGACCGGGCATGCGCTTCCCCTTGTGGATGCGCCCCGGCAGTTCACGGCATCCCACGGATCCCACCCGCCGCTTGGAATGACCGCCATGGGTCATCACGCCGCCCCGCATACGATGGCGCCGCATAACACCCTGAAATCCCTTGCCCTTGGTCACCCCCGCCACGTCCACATACGCCACATCCTTGAACAACTCCACGGTGACGACGTCGCCTTCTTTACAGGCATCGTCCGGCTCCACCGCGAATTCCGCCAGGTAGCGCTTGGGCGCCACGTTAATTTTTTTAAACCGGCCGAGCGCCGGCTTGAGCATGCGTTTTTCGGACATGTCTTCGAACCCGAGCTGGACCGAATCATAGCCTTCTTTCGCCTTCCGCTTGCGCTGGACGACGACACAGGGACCGCATTCCAGCGCGGTCACCGGAATCTGGCGGCCCTGATCAAAGACACGCGTCATTCCTATTTTTTTCCGAGTATTCCCTGCATGACTCACTCAAATCTTAATGGAGATATCTACGCCGGCCGGCAGATTCAGTTTTTTCAGCTCATCCACCGTCTTAGCGGTCGGCCCGATAATATCGAGCAATCGTTTATGGGTTCGGATTTCAAACTGGTCCATGGATTTCTTGTCGGCGTGCGGACTGCGATTGACGCAGAAACTTTCGATCCGCGTTGGCAGGGGCGTTGGCCCCGCCACTCGGGCGCCGGTCCGTTTGGCGGTTTCCACAATTTCCAGCGCCGACTGATCCAAGACCCGAAAATCGAACGACTTCAAACGTATACGTATGCGTTGTTCTTCCATGCTTTAATCACCGACTTAAAATACGCTGCTGAATTTCCTCCGGAACGATTTCAAACACCCGCGGTTCCATCGTGTAACCGGCCCGCCCGCGGGTCAGCGACCTGATCTTGGTCGTATACCCGAAGAGTTCTGCCAAGGGAACATCGGCACGGATAATCCGCAAGGGAGGCTGACTGGCGAGTTCCTTGACCTTGCCGCGGCGCGCATTGAGATCACCTAAAACATCACCCATATACTCGCTGGGCGTAAAAATTTCAAGCGCCATAATCGGCTCCAGTAAAACCGGCGCAGCATTCTGAACCGCCTCCCGGAAGGCCATGATGGCGGCGGTTCGAAATGCCACCTCCGTCGAATCCACCGGATGCGCAACGGCGGCGCTCACCGCCACCCTGATATCCATCATGGCGAAATGCCCGAGCACACCCGTGACCATACCGTCGCGGATTCCTTCTTCCACCGCCGACCGGAAAATCGCCGGCAGCTGGATCGGCGACACCTTGAATTCGATTGGATTGCCTGATTGCCGGCCCGTTGGTTCCAAGTCCAGCCGGATTTTTCCAAACTGCCGCTTGCCGCCGATGTCCCGGTCAAATTCATACTCCCCCGTTCCCGGCCGGCTGATCGTTTCGCGGTAGGCGACCGTCGGCTCTCCCGTATTGGCCGCGACATGATATTCCCGCCAAATCCGGTCCCTGATAATTTCCAGATGAAGCTCCCCCATCCCATTGATCAGCGTCTGTCCCGTGTCGGCGTCCTTGGTCACGCAAAACGTCGGATCTTCGTCGCTCATCGCCTGCAACGCCTTGGTCAGCGCCTCGCGATCCGCCTGTGTTTTCGGCTCAACGGCCATGGCAACGACCGGCTCCGGGAAACGAATCCGCTCCAGCACGATCGGCTTGTGTTCCAGGCAAAGCGTATCGCCGGTGGACACATCCTTCAGGCCGACGATCGCGCCGATCTCCCCCGAGTACAGGGTTTCGATGTCGGCATGCTCGTCCGCGTGCATCAGCAGGATCCGCATGACGCGTTCCCGCTTGTTGGTTCTCGGGTTATACACGTTCTGTCCTTTTTTCAGACAGCCGGAATAGACTCGCACAAAGATCATCTTGCCCATGAAGGAATTATTCACCACTTTGAATGCCAGGCCGCTGAAGGGCTCAAAATCCCCCGTGGGCCGAGAAATCGCATCCTCGGTCTTTGGGTGAACCCCTTGGACCGGTGGTATATCGAGGGGCGAAGGCAGATAATCCACCACCGCATCGATCAGGGGCTGAATCCCCTTGTTGCGCAAAGCAGCGCCGCAGAGGACCGGGATTATCTGCCGCCGACAGGTCGCGCGGCGCAGTCCCGCTTTCAACACCTCCGCGGGAACATCCGGATTATCCAGGTAGGCCACCAACACCTGTTCGTCGGCTTCGGCCACGCGCTCCACGAGTTCGGCGCGGGCGCGTTCAGCGGCCACGGCCAGATCTTCCGGAATGCGTCCTGTTTTTAAGCCGGCTCCCTGGTCTTCCTCATCAAAGGTTATGGCATTCATCGCCACCAGATCAATGACACCCTGAAAACTGTCTTCCACTCCCACGGGCAATTGGACCGACACAGCCGGCGCGTTCAACCGACGACGTATCTCCTTAAGAACCCTGTCAAAATCAGCTCCTACCCGGTCCATCTTGTTGACAAAGGCCACCCGCGGCACACCGTACTTATCCGCCTGGCGCCAGACCGTCTCGGACTGGGGCTGAACTCCGCCCACGGCGCAAAACACGGCGACCGCACCGTCTAAAATACGGAGTGAGCGCTCCACCTCGGCAGTGAAATCAACATGACCGGGCGTATCAACAATATTGACCTGGCAATCCCGCCAGAAGCAAGTCGTGGCGGCGCTGGTGATGGTGATGCCACGCTCCTGTTCCTGGATCATCCAGTCCATTTTGGCGGTGCCCTCGTGAACCTCACCCATTCTATGCAGACGGCCGGTGTAGAAGAGAATCCGCTCCGTGATCGTCGTCTTTCCGGCGTCAATATGCGCCATGATGCCGAAATTCCGGACCTGCTCCAGATTCCGGCGGCGCCCTTCCGCATTACGGACCACGGGTTTGTCCGCTGCTTGCTGTTTCTTCTCTTTCAATAATACCACCATAACACACTACCAGTCGAAACTACCACTTGTAATGCGCAAACGCCTTGTTGGCCTGCGCCATCTTATGGGTATCATCCCGTTTCTTTACCGCATTTCCCTGATTCTTGAACGCATCCAGAATTTCCTGCCCCAGCGCCCGCCCCATCGGGACACCCTTCCGACCCCTTGAATACGAAATCAGCCAGCGCATGGCGAGCGCCAACTGCCGCTCATTGCTGACCTCGACGGGCACCTGATAGGTCGCGCCGCCCACGCGCCGGGACCGCACTTCAACCTTCGGCTTGATGTTGTCAATCGCCCGCATCAGCACTTCCAGGGGATCCTCCTTGCTCTGCTCCTTAATAAACTCCAACATGCCGTACACAATCCCTTCGGCGATGGACTTGTTACCGCCGATCATGACGCTGTTGATCAGTCGCCCGACCAGCTTGTTGTTGAAATTCAAGTCAGGTTCGATTTCGCGAATTTCCGCTCTGTGCCTTCTGGCCATGCCTCACCTTACTCTTTTTCTTTTGCTTTCGGCTTCTTGACACCGTACATGGACCTGCTCCGTTTCCGGCCCTCGACTCCGACACTGTCCAGCGTACCCCGGACGATGTGGTACCGAACCCCGGACAGGTCCTTGACACGACCGCCGCGCACCAACACCATGCTGTGCTCCTGCAGGTTATGCCCCTCGCCGGGAATATAAGCCGTGACTTCCTCGCCATTGGTCAGGCGCACCCGCGCGACCTTTCGCAGAGCCGAATTCGGCTTCTTGGGTGTCAGGACACGCACCGCAATGCAAACGCCACGCCGTTGAGGACATCCGGTCAGCGCCGGAGATTTGCTCCGACACCGAACCGCGCGGCGTCCCAGTCGAACCAGTTGATTGATCGTCGGCATTGGCCTTATGTCCTCCCTCAAAAAAACATGAACAGTAACAACTCGATTCCGCTTGTGCAATGCTAATTTAACAGCTTTGACAACTTATCCCCCGGCTCGGTTGCCGCCGCGAGCGGATCTTCCGGAATGGGCGCACCCATCGGCACAAGTTTGATAAACTTATTGGCGGGGAAACCAACACCCGCCGGAATCAGATGCCCCATGATAACATTTTCTTTAAACCCTAAAAGCTTGTCCGCTTTACCGAGAATGGCCGCTTCGGTCAACACGCGCGTCGTGTCCTGGAATGACGCCGCCGAAATAAAACTTTCCGTCTCCAGCGAGGATTTCGTGACACCGAGCAGAGCCGGCGCCGCTTCCGCCGGACGCTTGCCTTCGGCCTTCGCTTTCTGGTTCATCTCCTGAAACCGGTTTTTATCCACCAGCTCACCCCACATGAATTCGGTTTCTCCGGAATCCGTGATCCGCACTTTTCGCAGCATCTGGCGGACGATCACCTCGATATGCTTGTCGTTGATTTCAACGCCCTGCAGGCGATAGACCTCCTGGACTTCATTGACCAGGTATTCCTGCAACATCTGTGGCCCACAGACTTCCAAAATTTCCTGCGGCACGATCGGTCCTTCCGTGAGCGGTTCCCCCTTCTCCACATAATCGCCCTTGAACACGATGATATGTTTGCCGAGCCGGACAATGTGCTCCTCTTCGTCACCGGTCGTGGCATCCCGAACGATGAGCCGGCGCCCGCCGCGCTGAATACCGCCAAAATCCACAATCCCGGCGATCTTGGAAATTTCCGCGGCATCCTTCGGACGGCGCGCCTCAAACAACTCGGCCACCCGGGGCAGACCGCCGGTGATATCGCGGGTCTTCGCTTCCTTGCGGGGCGTCTTGGCCAGAACCGATCCGGCCTGAATCGCGCTCCCTTTGGTGACCACCACATGCGCGCCTGACGGAATGCTGTAACTGCCCAGCACGGCGCTCGTGTTCGCATCCTTGATTAGAATCTGAGGATGAATATCTTCACGGTAATCCAGGATGACGATGCCCTTGAGCCCGGTCGCAGCGTCCACTTCGACTTTCATGGATACATTTTCAACGAAATCGCGGAATTGCACCACCCCGCTTTGCTCGGTAATGATCGGCACGCTATGCGGTTCCCATTTGGCAAAGATATGGCCCTTGGACACCAAGCCGCCATTGGGCACGAAAATCATAGCGCCCACCACCAGACGATGTTGTTCCAATTCCTGGCCGTCTTTATTGGTAATGACGACCGAGGCATTCTTATTCAATACAATCTGATTACCCATTGCATCCATTACCACCCGCGCATCCCGGTAATGGACAATCCCGTTATTTTTGGCCACCAACTGCGGCTGAATCGCCCGGGAGCTGGCGGCGCCGCCGATGTGGAACGTCCGCATGGTAAGCTGGGTGCCCGGCTCGCCGATAGACTGTGCGGCGATAATACCGACAGCGGTGCCCAGTTCCACGGGCCGATCGGTCGTCAGGTCTCGGCCGTAGCATTTAGCGCAGGCGCCGTGCCGCGATTCGCAGGTCAGCACACTGCGGATTTTTATCATATCGATGCCTGTTTTCTCGATGCGTGCGGCATCATCCTCGGAAATATCATGCCGGGCGGCCACGAGGATACCCGGCCCCCTCGGATCCCGGATATCATCGAGCGCCGTACGGCCAATGATCCGCATGCTCAAGGGGATTTCCACGCCGCCGCTGATGGAGCTGATCTCGATACCGTTCAGGGTGTTGCAATCCTGCTCGGTGATAATCACGTCCTGAGCCACATCCACAAGCTTGCGGGTCAGGTACCCGGCATCGGCGGTTTTCAGGGCCGTGTCGGCCAGTCCCTTGCGGGCCCCGTGGGTGCTGATAAAGTATTCCAGCACGCTGAGCCCCTGGCGGAAATTCGAGATGATCGGCTGTTCGATGATTTCTCCTGAAGGCTTCGCCATCAAGCCGCGCATCCCGGCAAGCTGGCGAATCTGCTGACGGCTTCCGCGGGCGCCGGAATCAACCATCATGAACAGCGGATTAGGCAGGGCAGATCCCCTGTTTTTCTTGATGGCTTCAAACATCGTGCTCGCGGTCTCGTCTGTCGCGCGGGTCCAAACATCGATAATCTTGTTGTAGCGCTCGCCGTCGGTGATTACGCCTTTGCGATATTGTTTTTCAACATCCGCAATCTGTTCCCGGGCGCCGGCGATAATCTGGGTCTTTTCATCCGGCGTGATCATGTCCACCAGCCCGATGGAGATGCCCGTCAGCGTGGCGTGCTCAAAACCAAGAGTCTTGAGCTGGTCCAGCATGCCGACGGTTTCCGCATGACCGGACACGTGATAACATCGCCAGATAATGGTACTGAGAAGCTTCTTGGTGACCGTGTCATTGATAAAGCCCACCAAGTGCGGGAACACCTGATTGAAAAATACACGGCCCACTGTCGTCGTGATCACACGCTGATCGGCACTCCCGTAAACCGTCTGATGCAGATAATCCGGATTGCGTATCCGGATGGGGGTATGCACCTTGACATCGCCCATATCATAGGCAAACTTCACCTCGTCGGCGTTCGCGAAGATCGGCCAGTGATCCTGGCCCGGCTTGGACTCGCCCTTAACCGCGTTCGGATTCATGGTCAGGTAATAGATCCCAAGGGCAATGTCCTGGGTCGGCGTCATAACCGGCTTGCCGCTGGAGGGTGAAAATAGATTATTGGAAGACAACATCAGCATCCGGGACTCCAGCTGGGCCTCAATGGAAAGCGGGATATGCACCGCCATCTGATCACCGTCAAAGTCCGCGTTGAAGGCCGTGCAAACCAGCGGATGAATCTGAATCGCATCGCCCTCGATGAGCACCGGCTCAAAAGATTGAATGCTCAGACGATGCAGAGTCGGGGCGCGATTGAGCATGACGGTCTTACCCTTGATGACTTCGTCCAGCGCATCCCAGACCTCATCGCACTGGCTTTCAATCAACTTCTTGGCGCCGCGAACCGTATGCACGATGCCTTTTTGTTTCAGCTTGCGGATAATAAACGGCTCGAACAGAACCAGTGCCATTTTCTTGGGCAACCCGCACTGCCACAACGATAATTCGGGGCCCACCACGATCACGGAGCGGCCGGAATAATCAACGCGCTTACCCAGCAGGTTCTGACGAAATCGTCCCTGCTTACCCTTGAGCATGTCGCTGAGCGACTTAAGCGGCCGGTTCCCGGAGCCCACGACCGGCCGGCCATGCCGCCCGTTGTCCATCAAGGCATCCACCGCTTCCTGGAGCATTCGCTTCTCGTTGCGGATGATCACATCCGGCGTCTTCAGCATCAGGAGATTCTTCAGCCGGTTGTTGCGGTTAATCACCCGCCGATAAAGATCGTTTAAATCGGAAGTGGCAAAACGACCGCCTTCAAGAGGAACCAGGGGCCGAAGATCCGGCGGAATCACCGGCAGGACTTCAAGAATCATCCATTCGGGACGCATGGTGTTCAGGCGCAGACTTTCGATGATCTTCATCCGCTTGGCCAGTTTCTTGCGCGTCTGCTTGCTTCGCGTTGTGGCCATCTGCGATTCCAGGCTGGACATAATTTCCTTCATGTCCATTTTCTTCATCAAATCGCGCAGGGCCTCGGCGCCGATCTTGGCGACAAACTCATCGGGGTATTTCTCCTGGGCCTCCCGATATTCCTCCTCCTTGAGAACCTGTTTTTCACCCAACGGAGTCTTCCCAGGATCGATCACAATGTAATCCTCATAATAGAGGATGCGTTCCAGCACGCGGGCGGAGAGATCGAGCACAAGTCCCAGCCGGCTCGGCGTGCACTTGAAGAACCAGATATGGGAAACCGGGACAGCCAACTCAATATGCCCGAGGCGCTCCCGACGTACGCGGGACAAGGTGACTTCCATGCCACAGCGGTCGCAGATGACCCCCTTATGCTTGATCCGCTTGTATTTGCCGCAACTGCACTCCCAATCCCGCTGAGGACCAAAAATCCGTTCGCAGAACAGACCGCCCCGCTCCGGCTTGTAGGTGCGGTAATTGATTGTTTCCGGATTCTTCACTTCCCCAAAACTCCACGAGCGGATCGTCTCGGGGGAAGCTAAGCCAATGCTGACCATGTCAAAATCGGCCCGCTTACCGCTATCAGGATTCCGTTTGGAGTAAATCGTATCCACCAATGCCTCCTGTCATTCCGCTGAGTCGTTCATGTTCGTCACAATACGGCAGTCGTCTTGCTGGTCGCGTCCAATCGGACATCCAGTCCCAGACTCTGCATTTCCTTGATCAATACATTAAAGGATTCCGGCATGCCCGGTTCGATGACATTCTCGCCTTTAACGATCGACTCGTAGATGCGCGTACGGCCAGCAACGTCGTCGCTCTTCACCGTCAGAATTTCCTGCAGGGCGTATGCCGCAGAATAAGCTTCCAAGGCCCACACTTCCATTTCTCCAAAACGCTGGCCGCCATACTGGGCCTTGCCGCCCAACGGTTGTTGCGTGACCAGCGAATAAGGCCCCACGGCGCGCGCATGAATCTTATCGCTGACAAGGTGATGCAGCTTAAGGATGTAAATTATGCCGACCGACACCGATTGCTCAAACGGCTCGCCGGTCCGACCGTCAAAAAGCTGGATTTTTCCTGTTTCCGGCAATTGCGCCTTCTTGGCCAGCCCTATAATCTTTTGTTCTGAAATACCGTCAAAAATCGGCGTGGTTACATAGAGATCAAGTTTCTGGCAGATCCACTGCAAATGCGTTTCCAGCAATTGCCCCACGTTCATGCGTGACGGCACTCCCAGCGGATTGAGCACAATATCCACGTGGGTCCCGTCCGGCAGGAAGGGCATATCTTCATCCTTGACAATGCGCGCCACCACGCCTTTGTTCCCGTGCCGCCCCGCCAGTTTGTCACCAACCTCCAGCCGTTTCTTACTGGCAATATACACCTTCACCTGCTTGATGACCCCGTCATCCACATTGTCGCCGCTTGATAGCCGATCCACGGATCGTTCCCGCTCGATTTCAATTTCGGAAAATTTGCTCTTGTATTCGTTGATGATCCCCTGGATTTTGACCTGAATCGGACTGGGATCAATTTCGATATGTTCACTGACCATGGCCAGTTTACGGAGCAGGGTTTTCGTAATCTTGCGATTCGCCGGAATGATGATTTCCCCGGTCTCTCCGTTGAGGACATCCAACGGGATTTTCTCCCCCAGAAGCACGTTGCTCAGGGCTTCCGTCAGAACTTCGGTCAACTGCAGTTTCTTGCTCTTATAGTCTTCCTCGATCTGTTTGGCCTGCTGACGGCGCTCGCGGGCCGAGAGATTCTCGCGGCTGATGTTCTTCTGGGCCGACACGTTAACGTCCATCACGATTCCGTAGGTTCCGCTGGGCACGGTCAGGGACGTGTCCCGGACATCGGCCGCCTTCTCTCCGAAAATGGCGCGCAACAGGCGCTCCTCCGGCGCTAATTCAGTTTCACTCTTGGGCGTGACTTTGCCCACGAGAATGTCTCCGGGCTTAACATAGGCGCCAATGCGGATCACGCCATCCGTGCCCAGATTTCGGAGCGCGTCCTCACCGACGTTCGGAATATCGCGGGTAATCTCCTCAGGTCCCAGCTTCGTGTCGCGGGCGCTGGATTCGAACTTTTCGATATGGACTGAAGTGAACATATCCTCGCGGACCACGTGTTCACTGAGTAGAATAGCGTCCTCAAAGTTATAACCGCACCACGGCATGAAGGCGACAAGGACGTTGCGGCCAAGGGCCAGTTCCCCGCCCGCCGTATTGGGACCATCCGCCAGAATCATCCCCGGAGTGACCCGCTGGCCAACCTTAACGATTGGTTTCTGATTGATGCATGTTCCCGCATTGGACCGCAAAAATTTGCGCAGCACGTACTCCTGAACCTGGGCGCAGTCCTTGCTCCCCTTCTTGGGCAGCTTGCCATCGGGCGTGACAAGGATCTTGCTTGCCGACACATAGGCCACTTTGCCGGAAGCGGTGGCCGCCATCATGCAGCGGGAATCTTCCGCCACTTTCTTCTCCAACCCGGTCACCACGTAGGGCGCTTCGGACCGGAGCAGCGGAACGGCCTGCCGCATCATGTTGGATCCCATGAGCGCGCGATTCGCATCGTCGTGCTCCAGGAAGGGAATCAAACCGGCGGCAACGCTGACCACCTGTTTCGGCGAGGCATCCATATACTGTACCGTTTCCTTGGGCTTTTCCAGGAAATCGCCCCGGTAACGAACCGAGACGACAGCGCCTGTAAAGCGACGCTTTTCATCCAATGGCGCATTGGCCTGGGCGATGATAAAATTTTCTTCTTCATCGGCCGGTAAATATTTCACCTCATCCGTCACGCAGCCGTCCACAACCTTCAGGTACGGAGTCTCGAGAAAGCCGAATTCATTGACCCGCGCATACGTGCCCAGGGAGGAAATCAGTCCGATGTTCGGGCCTTCCGGCGTCTCAATGGGACAGATACGTCCATAATGACTGCTGTGCACGTCACGGACTTCAAACCCGGCCCGTTCCCGGCTCAGACCGCCGGGTCCCAGCGCGCTCAGCCGCCGCTTATGCGTCAGTTCGGAGAGCGGGTTCGTTTGATCCATGAACTGGCTCAACTGACTCCGGGCAAAGAAATCCTGAACGGACGCCGACAGAGATTTGGGATTAATCAAACGCTGGGGCGTGATTTTTTCCACCGTGGAATCAATGAACACCATCCGTTCCCGCAGGGTCTTTTGTGTGCGGGCCAGACCCAGACGGCATTGGTTTTCCACCAGTTCGCCCACGGTCCGCAGGCGCCGACTGCCCAGATGATCAATGTCATCCACCATGCCCTTGCCCCGCGACAGATTGATGAGATAGCGGAGGGCCTCGATCACATCCTCGTTGTCCAGTGCCCGCAGATCCTTGTCCTTTTTCAATCCAAGCTTCTGGTTGATCTTGTAGCGCCCCACCCGGCCCAAATCAAAGCGGCGGGGATCAAAAAACAGGTTTTTTAGCATCAGGCGGGCATTGTTCACCGTCGGCGGATCGCCAGGACGAAGCTTCTTGAAAATCTCCTTGAGAGCGTCCTCTTCCGAATGGGTAGTATCCTTCTGAACATTGCGCAGGAATGTCCCTTCATCCCAGGATACATCAACCACATCGACCGCATTGAACTTGGCCACCTGCATCTGTTTAAGCAGGCTCCGCGTGACGGCGTCGTACCGGCGACCAAGAATCGCCTGCGAATCCACGTCGATGATATCATCCTTGAGGACCCGATGGGCCAACTGCTCATCGGTCAGGTTCTCGTGGAGGGGAAGTTTTTCGAAGCGATAATACAAGCCCAGCAGTTCATCATCGGTGCCGTAGCCGACGGCGCGCAAGAATGTGGAAGCCAGAAACTTCCGGCGCCGGTGCTGACGATCGAGATAAATATTGATCAGGTCGCTGGCGTCAAACTGGACTTCCACCCATGATCCATGATCGGGAATCAGACGGAAGGAGTAAATCGTGGAACCATTGGAATGCAGCGACTGTTCGAAACAGATGCCGGGTGACCGGTGAAGCTGACTGACAACGACGCGATCGGCGCCGTTGATGATGAAACTGCCGCTCTCGGTGTCCATGGGTATTTCCCCCATGTACACCTCTTCCTCACAGACTTCGTCCCCGTTTTTCAAACGGAAAGTGACATAGAGCGGCGCCGAAAACGTTTCCCCTTCGCGCAGGCACTGCTCCGGAGTCCGCTTGAACTGTTTAAACTCGTATTTGACGAAATCCAGAATGAACCGGCCGTCATAACTCTCGATCGGGAACACCTCTTTCAGCACGGCCTGTAACCCGATGAGTTTCCGACGGTTAGGCGCCACGTCCTTCTGCAGGAAGTCCCGATAGGACTTCGTCTGAATTTCAATCAAATCAGGCGGCTCAATGATATCCTTCAGTTTTCCAAAGTTGATTCGTTCGACCATTCAGCACCTTTTCTTGAATAATTTCAAAGTTTCCGAATGACCCTTTGCGGCCGCTCCGCCACCAAAGGACATAGAGATTGCGCCGACGAAGGTTGTTCCATCGCCTGGCCAACACTCCTACTATTTAATTTCCACTTTCGCGCCGACCTTTTCCAGTTGTTCCTTAAACTTAGCTGCCTCTTCCTTGGAAATGCCTTCCTTAACCGACTTGGGCGCTCCTTCGACCAGGTCCTTGGATTCTTTCAATCCCAGACCGGTAATGGCGCGAACTTCCTTGATGACCTGGATCTTCTGGGCGCCCACGCTGACAAGGACAACGGTAAATTCCGTTTGAACCTCCTCGGCTTTAGCGGCCGGCGCGCCGACCGCCATGGACATCGCGGCCATCGGCGCCGCGGCCGAAACCCCCAAGCGCTGTTCCAGGGCTTTCACCAGTTGGGAAAGCTCCAGCACGCTGATGGTCTCAATCCAACTTACAAACTCGGCCATCTTTCCTTCGACCTTGACTTCGGCGCCCGGGGCCGGCGCGTCAGCCGCTTCTGTTGTCACTTCTTCAACCATGACTGCTTCTCCTCTATCCTGTTGTTCTACTTCGCTTGACTCTTTTTATCCTGAACGGCCTTCAGGACATAGACCAGGCTTGAGACTTTTTGTTTCAGCACACCGACCAGCTGAGACATCGGCGCGGCAATCGTCCCTACCAGCATGCTGTACAGAACCGGCTTGGCGGGAAGATTGACCAGAATCTCAATATCCGCCGGCGAAAAATACCGGCCATCGAACCGGCCCAACTTGATGGTCGGCAGGCGATTTTCATCGTTGAATTCCTTCAGCAGTTTCGCCGCCTCAATCACATCGCCCGACCCAGTTACCAGAGCGGTCGGTCCCAGGAACGCCTGATCTGCCGGTCCCCAGTTGAGCTCGGCGACCACCCGCTTGCATAACCGGTTCGGCACTACATGAATCTGGGCATGCAGTTTGGCCAGACGATGGCGCAACGCATCTGACTGCCGGACTTTCATTCCACGGTAATCCGTCAGGATGACATAGCCGGCATTCACCAGCCACGCACGAAGGTCATCGTTAATTGATTTCTTTTCCAGCCTCATGGTTGCCTTCCCGGTTTTAGGCCCTCTCACTCACGCGAATCGGCAGTCCTACGCCCATCGTGGAACTGACCACGCATCGCTTGACATAAATTCCCTTGGTGGAAGCCGGCCGGGCAGCGAGAACGGCATCCATCACCGCACGGCCGTTCTCCGCCAGCTTGGCCGCTTCAAATGACCGCTTGCCGAACGGAACCATAAGGTTTCCGTGCCGATCCATGCGAAACTCCACGCGACCGGCCTTGAACTGTTTCACTGCCGACGCGACGTCATCGGTCACGGTGCCGGTTTTCGGGTTCGGCATCAGGCCGCGGGGCCCGAGAAATTTACCCAGTTTCCGCACTTCCTTCATGGCATCGGTCGTGGCGACGGCCACGTCAAAGGCGGTATGGCCGCCCTGGATTTTAGCAATCAGATCTTCATACCCCACCTCGGCAGCGCCGGCAGCCTTCGCCGCATCTGCCGCCGCGCCCGTTGCAAACACCAGTACGCGGACGGTCTTGCCCGTACCGTGCGGCAGGGCAACGGTGCCGCGCACCGTCTGCTCCGACTTCTTGAAATCTATGCCGAGCCGAAAGGCAATATCCATGGTTTCATCGAACTTGGCAGCCGGGTTATCCTTGATGAACGCTATGGCTTCCTCCAGCTCATAGACCTTGGCCGCCACCTTGGTTTTGATCCCGCGATAACGTTTTCCGTGCCTGATCATGATTTAATCCACCACTTCAACGCCCATGTTCCGGGCGGTTCCCTCGATAATCCGCATCGCCCGATCTTCCTGGGTCGTGTTCAAATCCCGCAATTTGGCTTTGGCAATCTCGCGAACCTGCGCCCGCGTGACCTTGCCGACTTTGTCGCGATTCGGAACGGCCGAGCCCTTGGCCAAACCGGCCGCTTGCTTGATCAGCACGGCGGCGGGCGGACTCTTGGTAATAAAAGTGAACGATTTATCCTGGTACACGGTGATAACCACCGGGATCACCAAGCCGGCCTGACTCTGCGTGGCCGCGTTGAACTCCTTGCAAAAGGCCATGATGTTGACGCCCTGCTGACCCAGCGCCGGTCCCACCGGCGGCGCCGGATTGGCCTGCCCCGCAGGAATCTGCAGTTTAATCAAGGCCGTGACTTTCTTTGCCATATGTCTCCCCCGTTGAGTAATCGGCAGGGCATACGCCCGACCGGTTGCTAAACGTGTTCCACCTGCCAATATTCCAATTCCACCGGCGCGGTGCGTCCGAAAATCGATACCGACACCTTAAGCTTACCGCGATCCGGATCCACTTCCTCGATAACCCCGCTGAAATTCAGGAACGGCCCATCGTTGATCTTGACGGTTTCACCGGGCTCAAACGCGACCTTCGGTTTGACCTTTTCCTTCTTGTCGTTGACCTGATATAAAATGGATTCAACTTCGCTCAGCCGAAGCGGTACCGGTCGCTCGCCGCCGACAAATCCGATAATACCCGGCGTGTCACGGACAAAATACCACGCCCGATCATTGATCTTGCCGTCATCGTTGTACAACTGGATCTGGATCATCACATACCCGGGATAAAACATGCGGGTGGTCGTCGTCTTTTTACCCTTCTTGACTTCCGAAACCTTTTCAGAAGGGATGGAAATATCACCGACCAGATCGCCGACTTCCTCGGTCTTGACACGGCGTTCCAGACTTTCCTTGACCTTGACCTCCTTGCCGGTCATCGTATGTAAAACAAACCACTGCTTGGCCATGACTTCTCCCGGCGGCCACCACGGCCGGTCACAGAATAAATCTTAAAAGCTTCATGAGCACAAAATCACTGACCCCGACAAACAACCCCAATGCTACTACCGATAAAATGACAACCATGGTGGATTCCATCAACTCTGAGCGGGTCGGCCAAGCCGATTTTTTCAACTCGACACCAACTTCATTGAAAAAGGCGCCAACCTTGACAATGAATTGTTTGATCTTTTCCACCACAACACCCGCCTTCACGCCCAATAAACATCACTTGGCCGGTTTCGGCAATCGGGAAACATCCATCACCGGCCCTCGGCACGAACTCCAGGGCAGGCCAGGGGGGATTTGAACCCTCAACACCCGGTTTTGGAGACCGGTACTCTGCCAATTGAGCTACTGGCCTTCCACCGATTCATTTATCGGATTTCGCGATGCGGGGTATGTTTGCGATCAAACCGACAGAATTTTTTAAGCTCCAGTCTGTCAGGAGTGCGCTTCTTATCCTTGGTTGTCGTATAATTCCGCCGCTTGCATTCGACGCAAGCCAAAGTGATAATTTCTCTCACCATGACAACGAGAATCCCCCAACGCAAAATCGGTCCTTTTTGAAAGAATGCACCCGGCGCTCAACGCCCGGTCCCGCCCTTGCCTATTCAGTAATTACTTGATCACTTCCGTCACCTGGCCGGCGCCGATGGTGCGCCCGCCTTCGCGGATGGCAAACCGGACGCCCTTCTCCATGGCAATGGGAACAATCAGTTTCACTTCAATCTCAACATTATCGCCCGGCATCACCATTTCCACGTTCGCCGGCAAAAATACTTCGCCGGTCACATCGGTGGTCCGGAAATAGAACTGCGGACGATAGCCTTTAAAGAACGCTTTATGCCGTCCGCCTTCCTCCTTGCTCAGGACATAGACCTGCCCCTTGAAATGGGAATGCGGCGTAATGGATCCCGGCTTGGCCAGGACTTGCCCGCGCTCAACATCTTCTTTGCGAGTGCCCCGGAGCAGACATCCGACATTGTCGCCGGCCTGCCCCTGGTCCAGAAGCTTGCGGAACATTTCCACGCCGGTCACCACGCTCTTCTGCGTATCCCGCAAACCGACGATTTCCACCTCGTCGGCAACCTTGATAATCCCGCGCTCCACCCGGCCGGTAACCACTGTCCCGCGGCCTTCAATGGAAAACACGTCTTCAATCGGCATCAGAAACGCCTGATCGAGAATACGGACCGGCTCGGGAATATAACTGTCCAGAGCATCCATCAACTCCTGAATACATTTAGCGGCCGGGTCATCCACGGACGTGACATTCATCGCTTTCAGCGCGCTGCCGCGGATGATGGGCGTCTTGTCGCCGGGGAACTGATAACTGGTCAACAAATCGCGGATTTCAAGTTCGACCAAGTCCAGAAGCTCCGGGTCATCCACCGTATCCACCTTGTTCAGAAACACCACAATGGAAGGCACACCCACCTGACGGGCGAGCAGAATATGCTCGCGGGTCTGGGGCATGGGCCCGTCGGAGGCGCTGACAACCACAATGGCGCCATCCATCTGCGCGGCGCCGGTGATCATGTTTTTCACATAGTCGGCGTGGCCGGGACAATCCACGTGAGCGTAATGGCGTTTTACGCTGGAGTATTCCACATGCGACGTGGCAATGGTCAGAATTTTTGTCGGATCGCGGCGCCCCTGGGATTCGGACGCCTTGGCCACCTGATCGTAGCTGATAAAATTGCTCAGCTTCTTCAGCGACTGCACCTTGGTAATGGCCGCCGTCAACGTGGTCTTGCCATGGTCCACATGTCCGATGGTACCCACATTCACATGCGGCTTTGTTCGTTCAAATTTTTCTTTTGCCATGACCGGTCTCCTTCCTTGTTCGCTGTTTCACACGCATCTCAACATCCAGAGCCCACGAACGGGATTGAACCGTTGACCTCATCCTTACCAAGGATGTGCTCTACCAACTGAGCTACATGGGCAACAACCCATGGTCCCGCCCGAAGACAATAAAACCCCTTGACTTCATCTCCCACCTTTTCCGAAACAGAAAATGAAGGCCTCAGAGTGCCCAAGGCCCCGGCCCATGAGTGCCGAAACCCATTTGCTAAAATGAATTACTTAATAAATGCAAAGCATGAATACTACCAGCTTGTAAAAAACTGTCAACGGTTTTTTTGATTTTTTTGTAATGCGTCAGTTATTGGGGGGAGGGGATGCGTTGCTGCCGCAAAAAAAGGCGGAAGTGTTTCTGAAGGAACCATGCTATTTGCCGGCACCCCGTTTCTTGCGCAGTGCTTTGACTTGCGCCAGATGATCGTTCACCTTGCGGATGGCCAGCAGGAGTTGATCCAGATAGCGACGCGTCCCCAGTAAATGGGCATGGTCCAAAACCAGCGCCGTTTCATGGACGGCCTTTTCCACGTTCGGCAATTTCAAGGTCCGGAAATTCTGCATGGTTTTCTTATCCCGGAACGGAACGGGACTGGTCACATCATAAAGATTCATTTGGGGGCTGGCATATACCGGGCAATACGGATTGCCGAGTCCGCAACGTTCCGCTCTCAGGGCCTGCATATATTCCGGTTTCGTCACACCGCCGGCCTGCGAAGGATCGAACACCAGCGTCATCGTATAATAGGCCTGCCGCGTCACCCGCGGATCGCGGCGCGCCGCGCGCAGGGGTCCGCCCATCGCCGCCAGACGCTCCGCCAGGTATTGGGCGTTTTCATCGCGCAGGCCGGTCTGCCGGCCGAGCCGCCGCAGTCCGCCCCGCAGGAGCACGGCCTGCATCTCGGTGATGCGATAATTATGGCCATAGCGATTGGCCGGTTTGCCGTCCGGCCCCCACCCCACATGCTTGAGCGCATGCACGGTTTCATAGACGGCTTTGTCATTGCAGGTCACGGCGCCGCCTTCGCCGCTGGTCAGCAATTTGCTCTGCTGGAACGAGAAACTGCCGGCGTCGCCGATGGCGCCCGCACCCCGGTTGCGCCAGCGGCTCCCGTGCTGATGCGCCACGTCCTCGACCACTTTCAGTTTATGCCGACGCGCGATGTTCATAATGGCATCCATGTCACACATGCACCCGTACAAGTGCACCGGGATGATCGCTTTTGTTTTTCTCGTGATCGCTTTTTCGATCGCCGCCGGATCGATACAGAGCGTTTCCGGGTCGATGTCCACCAGAACCACGTTGGCGCCGACATCCAACGCCGCCTGCGCCGTCGCCACGAAGGTCAACCCCGGCACAATCACCTCGTCACCGGGTTTGACTCCCACGCCCTGCAGAGCACACTGGATTGTTACGGTGCCGTTAGCCAGGCACAGGCAATACTTACTGCCAATGAACTTCGCATACTCCTTGCAGAAGGCTCTTTCATGCGGTCCCAGCCAACTCCACTTGCCACTGCGCACAACCTGCTCCATCCAGATCAATTCCTGGCGGCCTGACACCGGCCACGCCGGACATTTCATCGTCACCGCCGGTTTTCCACCTCCCAGGGCCAACGCGCTGTGTTTCAGCATCTTCATGGTTCATTCCTCCCAAGC
>Ga0180015_1000051_pt1 | contig 33496 bp, 39 predicted proteins | sample KR13_S2_MetaG_FD_116508 | JGI IMG/M metagenome (GOLD analysis project Ga0180015, IMG submission 116508) | Groundwater microbial communities from the Olkiluoto Island deep subsurface site, Finland - KR13_S2_MetaG | ecosystem: Environmental > Aquatic > Deep subsurface > Groundwater | place...
CACCAGGACCCGGATCTGCTCATCGGGTTTCAAGGGTACTCCTCCTCGCTGTTTCCGCTATTCAACCTGTCTCGACATGAGCCAAGCAGGGTAACGCTTTCCACATGGTTCAATCAATAGAGTTCAAGGCAACTTTACCATATTCAAGCACGTTGAAGGAGTGTCATGAACTCCAGGAGCGACCATAGAAAGGCAGCTTCGAGATCAGCTCCAGGCCGGGAAACGGGACCACGGTTACCGTCAATGTGCCTTTCTCCATAGCATCTCCGGAACACCGCTAGGCGCTGGAAAGCCGCTACCTGGCAACGCCGTATATCAACGGCTCCTTCATGTTGTCGAACTCCTCCAGGCACTTGCCGGCGCCCATGACTACACACAGCAGTGGGTGCTTCGCGGTGTGTACCGCAATGCCCGTCGCGTTTCTGATTCTCCTGTCTATTCCCCTGAGCAGTGCACCGCCTCCGGACAGGGTTACTCCCCGGTCCATGATATCGCTTGCAAGCTCAGGCGGTGTTTGGTCAAGGGCATCTTTGACGGTCTGTATTATCGCACCGATGGATTCTTCAATCGACTCCCTTATTTCCCGGGCCGTAACTACTATCGTTTTAGGTAGCCCCGAGGCGAGGTCCCTCCCGTTTATCTCGTCTTCCAGTCCATCGTCATCCAGCTCGAACGCGGACCCGATGTTCACCTTCAGCAGTTCAGCCGTTCTCTCCCCTATCATCAACTCGTAGCCCCTCTGTATGTACCCTATTATCGCCTCATCCATCTTGTCCCCGCCCAATCGTATGGAACGGCTGATGACTGTTCCTCCAAGCGATAACACCGCCACCTCGGTGGTCCCACCGCCGATATCCACCACCATGTTGCCCATAGGTTCATGAACGGGTATCCCCGCGCCAATCGCGGCGGCCAGGGGTCCTTCTATCATGGAAACAAGTCTTGCGCCCGCCTGAATCGATGCATCCTCCACCGCCCTTTTCTCAACGCCGGTAATACCGGTTGGAACCGCCACCAACAGACGGGGGCGCGCCAGTGAGCGGCGCTGTCGTACCTTCTGTATGAAGTAGCGCAACATTTTCTCGGTAACATCGAAATCGGTGCTTACCCCGGCCCTGAGCGGCCTGACGACAACGATGTGGGCGGGAGAACGCCCCACCATCCTCATGGCCTCCTCGCCCACAGCGACGATTTCGTTAGTCATGGTGTTTACGGCCACGACCGAAGGTTCGTTCAGGACGATGCCCTCACCCTTCACGTATACACGGGTATTTACGGTGCCGAGGTCAACCGCCATGTCCTTGCCGAATGCGCCGGCTTCCTGAAGCCTCTCCAGCAAACCCATACCTTGAAGTTCCCCCTTCGATACCCACGACATCTACCAGTGCCCCGTCTCACAAATACAATGGCATTCGAACGCCGCTCCCGTCCGCTCCTGCTGCGTTCCGCTCCCTGCGCCGTACTCAGTGAGTACGCCTCGGTCGCGCGCCTTGCCGGCGCGGCGCACCGACGCTCTCGGTGCGTCACCGTATTCATGAGACGGGACACTCGGCTCGACGCGCCAACTCACACCGACAGGCAATAGACGTCGACTATTCCCTATGGCTTCCCGGCCCGCCAACGGGCCTCCCTTATCTTCTGCTTCCTTTCCCTCACCTGCCGTTGAAGATCTTCAATATCCTCCTCAAGGCTTTCCACCTCTCTGGCTGTAGCCGCCATCTGCAATCTTCGCCTCTTCCGGTGCTCACTGAAGACCCGGTATGCCCGGGCAACCCCTGTCGGTGAGCGAAACAGCACGGAGAGAGCCTTGAAAGAGTCGTCCAGGAAGCCTCTTCCCCAGCCATATCTGGCAATAAAAACCGAGATCAGCAACCCACACAAGACACCGATCAGAAAAATCACCCATATCAACTGTGTCCTGACGGCTCCGACATGTTGAATAAGCAACATGGTTACCTGCCCTTTGCGGCGGATATCCCGCCAGCTCTACTCACTCCCCCAGGCCGATTCCCGCAGAACCGGCGCTTTCCTCTCCCTCACCCTTCTCCATCCTTCTGCGGCAACGAAAACAAATCCCCTTGCCGTAGAACAGTTTCCTGCCACAGCTCGTACACCGGAGAGCGGATTCCCGTTCAAGGTAGGCAAGCCGGGCAGAACATGCTCGAGCAAGCCCCTCGTCAGGTGTTTCTTCCATGATTTCTTCCAGGATTGTCATGGCTTCTCCGAACTCCAGCCACTTGGAAGCATAGAAATCCGCCATCTCGAGCTTGAGATAAGGAACCCACTTGCTGGAGGGGTAGTCGCTCAAGAAGAGCTCGTACTCCTCCAGAACCGATTCCAGATAATCATCCGAATAATCACAAACCCTTGTGAGTGCCCGGAAATGGTAGAAGAGGGCATCTTCAATCAAGACCGTATCGGGTAGGGAGCTGATAACTTTCAGCAGGTGCGCCCGTGACTTGTCCAGCTCCGACGCCCACTTGCCCCGCAGAGAATCAAGTAATCCTCCTTCGACCGCGCCCTCGTACAGCTCCAATCCCTGGCGTAGAAAGTAGAAGGTCTTGCGCTCATACTCCACGTCCTGTTCGGCGGAAGTACCTCCGCCGGCCTTGGTACTCGCCCTGATGACGTCATACTCTTCACGCAACGCCGGATCGGAAAGGACCTCGTAGGCTTCTCTTAACACCCGAAACCTGGCCTCGGCCCATTTCTTCTTCGAGTACGGGTACTTATCGGGATGATACTCTACCGCGAGTACCTTGAAGGCCTTCTTGATTACCTCGGGTGCCGCCCTTGGACCGACTTGCAGCACCTCATAGTAGTCCTCTTGCAACACTCTCACACCTCAACGCTTTGAACCCGTCCGCCTAAAAGAATACCCACGAGCCCTTGAATACCCTTTCTACATCAATACCGGGTTTCCTCATGCTTTCTTCCTGAACGCAGACCATGATTCCAACCGGTGAATGGACTCTGACATGCGGAGATCTACGCTATCCCTCGCTCCACCAGGGCGAGCTCTCCCTGGGGTGTCAGCCTGTACCTGGCCCATCCCTCTTTGAGCAGGTCAAGGTAGTCTCGCCTGGCAAGAGAATTGCAGATGCAGCGTCCATAGTTGGGACTCCAGCGCTGCCTTCGAGCAATTCTGCTTGCCGAAGCTTCGCCACCAAACATTTTAACCAGTTCCAAGGCGTCTACTTCACTCCCTACAGGGGTCCACATTCCCATTCTTGCCTCCTCCTTCCACTGAGCCTGCCGCGCTCTTGTCTTCATACATGCATTGATACAACTCTGTTAGATCGTCAAGACCCCGAATCTCACGCGGGAATAGTGGAACTAATGATATTGTGCGTCCTTTGTACTTCCCGCTGTCTTTCATCCCCTGGACATAGTGAATCTGTTCGTTCCTCTTAATTGAACAGAACCCACAGTCAGTTGGCGGGACGACCATATTGACAACAACGTGTCCACATGGAATGCCAAGGTTACCTATTCTGGATAGAAGCTCTTCTGTCTCAAGAATGCCCATGGCTTCGGGAATAGTAACCGCGTAGAACTCTGTTTTGTCGGGATCCGTGAGGGTTTTTCGCATCTCATTTACGGTTTTATGTGATGCCAGCATCCTGTTGCCGAGTGTTCTTAACTCCTCCACCGGCCTTTCTCTTTGATACTTCAAGATAGCCCGGTAGGTTATCCTCAACCAATCCCGTACCAGCTCCGGCACCGTCAACAGCTCCACCAGGTGGCCGGTGGGTGCCGTATCGAAGATATATAAGTCGTACGCCCCTCTATCCATAAGGCCCATGATCCGCTCCAGGGCAAGAACTTCCTCTATGCCGGGTGGATAGGTGTCGATAAACCCGGCCATAACCTTATGGTCATAGTCCAACTTGCGTCTACTCGTGTCAGACATCTCCATATGCTGCCATTTCTGGAAAGCGTCTTCCACCATTCTCCTGTACTCTTCGCCGAATTCCTCATACATCTTTCTGCCATCCAACTCCAGGGCATCCAGGTTGTGCAGACCACCTATGGGAGTTATTTCATCGCCGATATTGCAGGCATAGCTGTCACCCAATGAATGAGCGGGATCCGTTGAGAAAACCAGGATTCTCTTGTCGGGGTGTTTCATCGCCATATATAACGCTGTCGCAGCTGAGCTCGTTGTCTTTCCCACTCCCCCTTTCCCGCTGAATATTATGAACTTCGAATCCTCCCCTGGTGTTGTCGTTATTCCACCCGAAGAAATGGAGTCGATTTCTATCGAAGGAGTCCTATGATATTCCGGCGAACCCTTCTCTCCGTCTCCTGCTAATTCTCTGGCGTATCTAAGAAGTGACTCCTCGCCACGCACTTCACACGGAAAATTAGGGACAGGCACCAGGTCATATGAGGAAAACAGTTCCTCGACCTTCAAAAGGTAAGGCTCCTGCCCGTTTCTCCGTGCCGTACAGAAGACACAATCGATGTTGTCTTGAACATGATTAACTATGATGTTTCTTACGGGGATGTTGTCTTCTGCCAGAGCACGAACTAACCGTTCCGTTTCCACTACGCTGAGCTCTTCCGGTATTGTCACCGGGACGAACTCACATGTCTCCCGGTCTTGCAGGGTGTTCCTCAATATCTCCAGTTCCTTTCGCAGGTATTCGATAAACTCACGGACGCCAGCCTCGGGCTTCTCGACCCCGTCGACTTTGAAAAAACCCAGTGAGCTGATTGCGCTGGAAAGGCGATGGTACCTGAGGAAAGTCGTGTCGAAGAGATTCAACCACTCAAGCATCGTTTTGGGTAGCGCAAGGAGCCTTAGCGTGTGGCCGGTCGGCGCTGTGTCCAGAATAATATAGTCATACTCCCAGCCTCCCGGCGCCCTTTGCCTGACCATTTCCACAACCTTGAGTAGAATCATCATCTCTTCCATGCCAGGCAACTTGAAAGAAAGGAAGTCCCTTATGTCTATCTGGTCCGAAGAATAAGACATGCTTCGCAATCTTTTCAGGGATCGCTTATGTCGCGTTCTGAATTGATCGAACAGGGAGGCAGCGTTCATCTCTATTCCCCAGAGATTATCCATGCCCTTGATGGGGGTAATGGTACTATCCAAAGAGCACCCGAAGCTGTCCCCCAGCGAATGAGCCGGGTCACTTGATGCAACCAGTACCCTCTTTTCCGGGTAGAGCCTGGCCAGAAATAGCGCTGTGGCGGCAGATGACGTCGTCTTTCCCGTACCTCCCTTTCCCCCAAATATTATTAACCTCAGGTTCTCCCTGCTTATGAAACTCGGGCCGCAATCAACGGAGACGTCTAACCTCTGATGTTGGTTATTATTCCCGGTTTCCTTATGCTCTTTCTCGTCATCCGGAGGGATGGTCTGCGGCAGGTCCTTTGTTCTTGCTTTTTCGATGAACTTATCAATGAAAGCATTCCTGCCTCGAGTGCGGGATTCCACCGGGTCACCTGTGTCGTTCTCGATTCCCCGAACCGCGTGCTCAATGAGGTCGCAGGTAAGCTCCAGGTTGTGTTGGGCCTCTAAGAAACCCGGCCTCAATCGTATCGCCTTTTCATACTCGGCCACCGCCTGTTGAAGCATCCCCGCGTTCCTGTAGGTCAACGCCAGGTTGAAATGGGTTTCGGGATCACCCGGTCGCAGATCTATCGCTTTCTCGAGTTCGGATATCGATTGTTCGTGCTTCCCGTTCGTTCCATAGGTGATGCCCAGATTGTAATGCGCCTCGACCATGCCCGGGTCGATCTCTATGGCCTTCTCATACTCCGCGATGGAGGCCATGTAATCCCCTCTTTCGTCATAAGCAATCCCGAGGTTGTTATGGGCCCTGTGATTATCCGGGTTGAGTTCTATTGACTTTTCATACGATCCGATAGCCAGCTCGAGCAGGCCAAGCTCGAAGTACGCGATACCCAGGTTGTCAAAAGCCTCGGTAAATCCAGGGGTTATCTCCACGGCTCTTTCATATGCCTTAATCGCCTTTTCAAACCGCCCCATGCGTTTATAGATAATCCCCAGGTTGTTGTGAGCCCAGGAATAATCGGGGGCGACATCTATCGCCTTCAGGTACTCCTTTTCCGCGAGGTCATATTCACCTCGCTCCTTATTAGAGTTTCCGGCTTCAAAGTACTCCTCAGCTTCTTCCACTGCCCCATCCTTCTGTAACATTCAACACTCCAAATTCAACAAATATTCGCCATCATCGCGGCTGCTCTCTTCCCGAGACGGAACACTCAATCAAACCCGGCTTTCCTGACATGGATGTCCAGAACACCGTTGTTCAAGGTGTATGAAACACCTTCCCAGTAGTTGCCTTCCGGTAGGGGAACTGTCCTTTCCTCCCTTTTCCCACCGATTGGCCAGGATAGCAGAAGGTTGCTATCCACAACGCCTATCGCCAGGTCATTCTCGGCGGCTTTAACGGGCTCAATCACCGCCCTGACGAAATCACCTTCATCAATCACGTCAAAGGGCGCCGGGGCGGAAACCCCCCTGTCATGCCTCTCCCCCCGCAGCCACCAGGCAAGCCGCACAAGCTCGCCGGTCTCGGGGTCAAGGCGAGAATCGACAAACTCGACCATCGGCCTTCCCAGTCTTTTCTCAAAAGCGGGGTTTATCTCCTTCTTGATAAGGATTATCACATCCATGTGGCACGAGGCGCCCGTGATATCAACCAGTTCATCAATGGTCGCATGACCCCGCTCATGGAGGAATAAAAGTAGATCGGCGGACGCGGGGCCCAGGCCCGCGGCCACATCCAGTATGTCTTCCTCTTCAACCGTGTGCAAGCACAGGTCGGTAATTCTTTCCTTCCAGGAATCAGGGTCCTTGAGGTTAAGCCAGATATTTCTTCTCGTCCCCGACTGGTGCTTGAACTCGATAACCAGCACCGGCTTCTTCCCGATCCCCATCCTGTGCTGCTCCACCCGCGCGTCGGTTATGCGATCCAGGCTGATGAAGCGTTTGTGCCCATCCGCAAACTCGCAGACAAGGAACCCCTCATCGAGGCTCACTACGCAGTATCTCCAGCCCGACCTCCCGGTGGCCTTGTAAGCCCCTTTGGCAATCCCTTGATAGCTGCTTATACCGCCTTCTTTCAACATGACAACTACCGGTTTCCTTACGTGTTTTTCGCCGAATATATGGGCTACGAAACGAGAACGGGATCCCGCCGGCCTATTCCTCCGTTTCGGTTATCCCCTTGTCCTTCAACTCCTGCTTCCCCTTGGCGGTGATCCTGTACTTTCCTGACGCCAGCAGGTCTATGTAGTCAGCCCTGGCCAGGGAGTTGAGGACCAGCCGCGCATAGTTGGGGTCCACCCTCATCTTGCGGGCCACTGACTGGGCCCCTACTTCACCCCCGGCTTCATGGACCTTCTGTAACGCCTCGAACTCGGTTCCACCTACCATTGCCCATCACCCCTTTCCGGATTCCTTGACCCCTTTCCGCGGGATCTCTTCCTTCATGAACTCGAGCTTTTCCACCTCTCGATCAATAAGCTCAATCTGTTTTTCCATCCACTCAGCCCTCATGGCCAACTTCTCCCGCGAGTACATGAATTCATATATCAGCACATCGACTCCCGCAGGTGTGAATACATATCCCACACCCTTCTCCCTCCTCACCCATCCCCTCGTGGCCATAGTCGCCAGGAGGAACTCCGCGTAGCTGGCAGATATCCCCATCGCGCCGCCCACCTGCCTGTTGTGGGCGTTTCCATGTTCCTGGATGATTCTCAATATCTCTATCTCGTTGGGGGTAGCCACGACCGTCACCCTCCTTTTTCCGGTTCCCTTACAACTTTCATTCTCCGCTCTTCGGGCAGCCCAATCCTGGCCGCGTCTATCCGCTGGTGCTTCTCAGCAGCGGCCTGGCACACGATTCCAGAAGGCCCGCCCGTCTGGATATCTCACCGTCGTCCCCGCCGGTGATGGCCCTCTTGAGATCAATCAAGGCACTCTCGACCTCTTCGACAAGGGAAGCGTTGCTCTCGATATCAGCCTTCCCCAGGGCCATCTCGGCGCCCCTCATGACATTGTCGGCATATATATGGGTTTCCACTTCCTCCCGCGTCCGGGCATCCTCCTCGGCGTGGGAGGCGGCCTCCCTTACCATCCGCTCTATCTCTTCCGGATCCAGACCCCTCGTGGTCGAGACCTCCAGCCGCTCGCCGTTTCCCGAGTAGAGATCCTCCGCGGACACGTCCATTATCCCGTCAACGTCCACCTCGAAGGCAACCTCGACCCTGGCTGAGCCCCGCGGCGCCGGTTGGACGCCCTGGAGTTGGAACTCACCCAGGGCGATGTTGTCCCCGGCCATTGCCCTCTCTCCCTGCAGGACGTGTACCTCCACCTCCGCCTGGTTGTCCTCGGCGTTGGTCACTATGAGAGATTCGGACGTCGGGATTGGGGTGTTGCGTTCGATTACCCTGGAGAATATGCCGCCCAGGGTTTCTATCCCCAGCGACAGCGGCACCACGTCCACCAGCACCTTCTCACTCGTTTGTCCCATCAATATGCCCGCCTGCACCGCCGCCCCAAGGGCCACAATCTCGTCGGGGTTCTCGCTTGCCAGGGGCTCATTTCCAAGGAGGTCCCTCAGAGCGCCCCTGACCGCGGGCATCCTGGTGGCTCCCCCCACCAGAATCCCGGTATCGACCTGCTCGGGGGAAAGCCCGGCATCCGAAAGCGCGCGCCGGGTTAGCGGAATCATTGTCTGGACAAGGTCGGATGTAAGGTCCTGGAACTCCTCCCTGGTCAGTGTGAAATCAAGGTGCCCGGAGCCCTCGCTCCCGGAGACTATGGATGGAAGAGAGATCCTGCTTACCAGGGACCCGGACAGGTTTACCTTCAGTCTCTCGGCGGCTTCCTTCAAGCGCTGGAGGGCCATCTTGTCCTCTCCCAGGTCAATGCCTTGCTCCCGCCGGAACCGCTCGAGCATGTGCTCGACGATTCTCTGGTCGTAGTCATCCCCGCCAAGACGAGTATCCCCACTGACGGCCCTGACCTGGAAGACCTCTCCGTTGAGCTCAAGGATAGAGACATCAAACGTGCCGCCACCCAGGTCCCAGACAAGCACCGTACGGGCTCCCCTGCTGTCCAGCCGGTATGCCAGGCAGGCGGCAGTGGGTTCGTTCAGGATACGCATTACCTCAAGACCGGCTATCTGTCCCGCTTCCCTTGTCGCGTGCCGCTGCCTGTCGTTGAAATAGGCCGGAACGGTAATTACGGCCCCGGGAATCTCCACTCCCAGGAAGGCCTCGACGTCCGACTTGATCTTCGAAAGGATCATGGCGGAGATCTCCTGTGGGGTGTGTTCGCTTGAGTGCAGGGACAGCTTGATCCCGGTCCCCATCTTCCTCTTCACCGAGATAGCCGTCCCCTCCGGGTTGGCGACGGCCTGGCACTTCGCCATACGGCCCACGATCCTCCTTCCCCCGGCGGAAAAGGCCACAACGGAAGGTATAAGCCTGCTGCCCTCAGAGCAGGGGATGACCACTGGTTGGCCATCCTGTATTATGGCGACCACCGAGTTTGTGGTTCCTAGGTCGATTCCAAGAGCTACCGGCATCTGCTGCAACGTCCTCCTTGCGTCAACTCGTTCACGCCTCCTGGGGCCCGGCTTCCCTGCTCGCAGCCCTGGGGCTCATCCAGCCACAGGAAGGGCACCCCCGGCCCAGGAGCCTTTCCGTGTAGTCCCTCTTGCCGCAAGCAGGACACGACTCCAGTTCCCGGGCAGGCGTTTCGGGTTGTTCCCCCCCGGAGACCGTCTCGAGGACCCCGCGCCATTGCCTTACCTTCTCGTCGGTCCCGGCAAAGCTCGCCACTTCCTTTCCACTGCCGTTCTCGAACACTACGTCCAATACCATTTGTTCCCCCGACAGCCTGGAAGGACATCGTTGCTCCACGGTTACTCCCATAATCCTCTCCGACTCAACCTCGAGACACTTCCGGGAGTCGAAGCTGGAAACCCAGGTGAGTCTCCCGCTGGTCATGTACAGGTTGCCCGGCCTCCACAGTTGCTCCATCAGCCCCGGTGAACCCTGTGGCCTCGCAAGGTGCCACATCTTGCTTTCGCAGAGTATTTCCTCCCCGGGAACAATAAAAGACGACTCCCGGGGCAGGCATGCGTCGGGAACCTCCCCACTCAAGAAATGTCCCATATCAGCTGCCACTGATTTGATGTTTTCGATGAGTTCCCTGGCGCTCTCAGCGCGAATTCGCACAAGCTCCCCGGACCTCAGGATTATCCGGACCTCTTCGGTGTCAACGCCGAGCGTGTTTTCGTCGCCCGCCAGGGCCAGGGCCTCTATCTGCTCGATGTGAGAATTGAAAACAACTTCTTCAAAGGCTTTCTGGTAAAGGATTAACCTCTCGTCAGTCAAGAATATCCTGCCGGGTCTCCAGGTATTATATATTCCCCTGGCGCAGTGCTTTGAACCGAGCATGGATGCCATCATCTCCTCGGCGGGCTCCAGCGCCGGGGCCTGCCTTTGCTTCCGCCCTCCCTCCCGGGCCCTTATCGCCTCGTCCCAATCGCGCATGAGACCGTACTTGACCATGGTCTCCATACCCGCTATGGCCGCCCTCAGGTTTACACCTATCAGCGGTATACCGGCGACAGAGACTATAAGGTCGGCCTGGATCACCAGTCCCTTCTCAAGGACCCGGTCCAGGAGATCAACCAGGGTTACCTGTGTTCCCCTGATGGGTTCCACTCTCCGCTCCTCTCAATGTGCCTACCCTCCGGTGACGAAGCTGTACGCGGGCCAGGGACCCGTGTACTTTACCGTGAATCCGTCCATTGACTCTATCTTCTCGAGCTCTTCACCAAGCCTCCCGGACTGCTCCGGCGTCCCCAGGCATGTGAAGTTGGCAAGCATTGGCGTTTCACCCGCCTTCTTGGTCCGCTCAATCCGGATATCATCGACGCAGCCGTTGATGGCATCGTAAAACCTGTTGAAGTACATCGTCGCCTTGTTCTCAAGGCTGTCCTTAAGCTCCTTCTCCAGCTTCTGGCGATACATGTAGGCGGCACCCTCGGACCCTGATTCTATCTTGCGGGTGAGCTCGAGAAGCTTATCGCTCTCCCTTGCAATCTTTGTTCCCTCGAGCTCCGGATCCCAGAAGACCTGCACCCCGTACTCCGACTTTCCACGGACGCGGTCCATCTTGCTCTCGAGTGCCTCTTTGTCCTCGCATAGCCACTCCCTGACGTTGTGCGCGGCATCCCCCCCGCCCTTTTCCATGACTATGGTGTCGAACCCCATGGGTATCACGGCCCCGTACTTCTCCGAGGCCATCTGTACCACACTGTCGTGCGACACGACCCAGCTCTCCACCATTTCCCGGTCCGCCGTGTCATACGGGAAAGCCGGGCAGGTGTGCACGACGGCCGAAAGACCGCCCCCGGAAATGGTGAAAACCTCGTTGCCGTCCACCCCTACGTTGCCAAGGGAATCCTCATGCTCGCCCTCTACCACGCAGTAGATGTAGCGACCCCTACCTCCCGGCTCCCGGGAGCCGCCGCTGTCTGTGCCTTCCATGGATCTGTCTCCCTCCCCCGTGTAATCTATAGAGAATCAGTAGTTCAACTTCATTGACCTTACACTTTTGCCGCGGTGCTTGACCGTGTCCCTGCCGGACAGCCGCACCGGTGACACCCGGTGATATATGGCCAGGCACGGCTGTCTGGCCGTCCCCTGCATCTTCATCTCCAGGTGGTCACCGGGGGCAACCCCCGCAAGGCTCAGTATTTCCTCTTCCGGGATGATGGCCTCTTCTCCATCTACATGGGCCAACCCGCTGGCAATCACCGATTCCAGGGGCGAGATCCTTGAGCCGTATCCCGCCGGATGGACCATCAGCCGGGAGCGCCTGGTTCCCCTCTTGATGGACACCACGTCAACCTGCACTGCCTCTTCGCCTTTGAGGCCAAGGTGTATGTAGACACTTCGAGGCAATGGGATACGGCCTTCCTCGTCGATCTGCGCAAAACCCCTTATCAAGGCCATCGCAATAACCCCTTGCCAATCATGCCGTGCCCCCGGCGGACGCCTCCCCGCCGCTTGCCCTTCGGGCCTCGCCCAGGATATCCGCTCCCAGGAGATCGTTGATCACGGTGTCCGCCAGTTCGTCAAGCTGTTCGCGAACCGACTGAACCGCCTCCGAGACCCCCTGCTCCCTCTTTATCTCACCGATGGCGTTATCGAGTTCCATCAGGGCCTCACCAAGTCGTTCGATCTCCTCCTCGGAAAGACTTCCACCGTCCATCCTGTGGGTCGCCTGGGCTTTCAGGGTGTCGGTGACAACCTCCACTATGGCAATAACAAGACCCAGGAGCCCGTGCTTCAGGTTCTTCTCGTCTATGTCAACAACCATACCGGTCCTTTCCCATCTTGCCTGCTCCCTTGTAGACGTCTACCTCGTTCACATTGCCGCTTACTTTTTTTGAAGCATCACCTGGAGCACCCCGTTCCTGAAGGAAGTCTCCATCTCGTCCTCCACTTCACAGGGGAGCTCCACCCTCCCGTACTTCTTTCCCCTGGCTGAAGAGGCGTCGATCGTCAGCGATGTCCCCTCCAGCCCTACATTGATCTCCTTTTCCTCATAGCCGGGCAACTCCGCGACCACCTTTAACGAATCCCCCTCGTCGAAGAGGTCTGCCGGCACGGCCTTCATCGTGTCCGCCCCCACTTTCACCTTCCTGCTCGTGCCCCGGCGAGGCTTTCGGCTCCTCGAGGTCGACACTCCGGCCCCCCCCCGCACGCCTGGCGGAATGCTTCTGAAAGTCCCACCCGTTGAAAGCCCCTCTCCCTTGATGCGAGTCTCCGCTTCCCAGTCCATGTCCTGGAGTCTCTCCTGGAAGGCCGGCGACTCCTTGAGCGTCTCCAGGAGCTTGCCGAGTTGGGGGATCGTATCGCCAAGCGATTCGATGACCGCGGATGCGACACCCTTCTCCTCCCCCTCCACCTCCACGTCCGTCTTCTGCGATTCCTCCATGCCCTCGAGAGCCGCCTCGATCTTCTTGAGTGCCGCCTCGATCTCTCCAAGTCGCCCGGAGATGTCATCCTGCTTGTCCGCGCTCACTTCTTCCTCCTTGCTAAACTCCCTTAAACGACTCCCCGCTCCATCACTCGCGCAACTGAGAGTTGGCGATACCCTTTCCCGGCCTGGGGACCCCGCTGCTCGAGGCTAGGTGGGAATCTGCTTTGCCTTGGCGCTGATCCACCCGCACCAGGGACACCCCTCCGTAATGAGTTCCTCCACCGGCACCCTTTTTTCGCACTGGGGACAGCTCTCCTTCGCAACCTGCGCTTCTTCCCAGACCGCGGTCTCCAGGTTTGTCCCCGAGGGAAACTCCAGGCCGTACTTCGCCGCGGTTTCAAAAGAAGCAAGCGCCGCCCGTATCTTGACTCCCAGCAGCTCGACCCCGGCAACCGAAACCATGATATCGGCGTTTATCACCAGGCCCTTGTCCAGGATCCTGTCTATTACGTCGGCCAGGCCCCCCCCGCTTTCTTCCCGGTTTGGTTCGATTGCCATCCCAATCCTTCCTCTTGCATTCCGCAACTCAGCTCATGCCGGCTATCCCACCGCTAGAACCGCTTAGCTCTTTTCCATGTCCCGAAGTTCGTCCTCTGTCCGTTTGACCTCTCTTTCGTACTCCTCGTCGGTGATCTCCTCCATCTCATGTCGCATCGCCAGGTCCACCAGCCTCGCCTTTGCGGCGGCCCTGTAGTCTCCCTCCTCCTCCGCCTGGTCCCGCGCGGTCTCGGCTATGTACGCGATTTCCCTGGCGGTGGAAAGGCCGACCCTGACGGGCGCAAAAGGCGCGGTAACGACGACGCCTACGACCTTGAAGACGAACTTTAACAACCCTATGTCTCTCGGCAACGCGTTTATGGGGCCGGGTGTCGCCCACGTGGGCAACGCCCCTATCTTCCTCGCGATCGTCATGGGCGGAACCTGGCTCGCCGGAGGAGCCATCTGTGAGCAGGCATACGGGGGAACCTGGCTCGCGGGCTCCACAAACGGCCCGACGTTGTACGGGGGAGTATTGGCGGGCTCGGGTGGCATCTCCGCGGCCAGCGAACCCGCGGGTATCTGTCCCGAGGCCACCATGATCTCGAACATCCTGTCAATAAACATCTTCAAGACGCCCACCCCCTCTCTTGCTTCATATCCGGTTACCCGTCCCCCAGGAGACACGAGGAAACCTCACGCAACTCTACGGGAGAGGTTATCTCGTGATCGAAAAGGGGCACGGCGATAACGTTTATCTCTTCATGCTCATCGATTATGCGGTTCAGGTTACTCAACTGCTCCTCCCTCTTGGTGGCGCAAAACCCGCACTGGACCGGAGGTATGACCATGTTGACCACCAGGTCCCGGAAGGGGACCCCCAGATTATGGAGCGCCCCGGTGAGACGGCCGACCTCGGCGGTCGCCATGACCTCCGGTATTGTCACTCCCGTGAACTCGCACCTTACGGGATCCACCAGGGCCTCCCGTATTTTCCGCACGCTTTTCGCCAGGCCGAGCAGGCGTTCCGCGATTCCGCTGAGCCTGACCACTCCCTTGTACTTGATGAGGAGCTGGAATATGGCCCTCAGCCACTCCCTGGCAATCTCGGGCAGTTCCAGGAACCTCAGGAGGTGCCCGGTGGGGGCGGTGTCCAGTATGAAGAGGTCGAACCTGTCTTCCTCCATCAGGTCCATTATCCTGGACAGCGCCATTATCTCGTCCAGACCCGGAGGTGAAAGCGTTATCAGTTCCTCCATAACCTCACGGTCGAACTTGATGTCTATTCCCCCGGCCAGGAACCTGTCGAAGACGGCCTTGATGTCCTCCCGGTACTTCCTCTTGAACTCCTCCAGCAACGCCTGGGCGTCAATCTCCATGGCCCACAGGTTCGAGTAAGCTTCTATCGCGGTTGTCTCGTCTCCCACCGTCATCCCCAGGCTGTCGGAGAGCGAGTGCGCGGGATCGGTCGAAAAGACCAGTATCCTGCGAGAAGGATGGCGCTGGGCGAGGCCGATCCCCAGGGCGGTGGAGGTCGTGGTCTTGCCCACCCCCCCCTTCCCCCCGACTATCAGAAAGCGGAGCTCCTCCGTCACCGGCTTCAGGCTCTTCCCCAGGCTCCCGGGGAGCGGCTCTTCGGAGCGTGCTACCGTTCCGGCAAGTACCCCGGGAGACTCGAGGCCTACCAGTACGTCCCCGTACTCCCGCAGCCGTGCAAGGCCTTGTATCTCGTACGGAAAAAGCGGCATCTCGACAATCTGGCATGCGCCGAACTTTTCCTGGATCCCGGCCAGTTCTTCCTCCTGGCCGGCGCGGCGCATCCCGCAAAACGGGCATTCGCTTTCCTCGACCACCCGGTTGACGATGACGCACGTCACCGAAATCCTCAACTTGCCCAGGGAGTACAGGAGCCTCTCCGTCTCGCTGACGGACATGGACTCGGGGATTGTTACCGCCACGAAGCCCGTGGTCGCGCCGTTTCGAAGGAGGGACTCCACCCTGCCCACCCTGCCGTTCATGTCCTCGAGGAACCTGTCCGCCTCGTCCTTCACGTACCTGCCACCGAAATGGCGGGAGAGATAGCGGTGCTTCTCCAGCATCAGGTCAAGAACCTCTAACCACCTGGTCATCTGCTCGGGGAGGTCGAGCATCCTTACGGTGTGGCCGGTGGGGGCGGTATCCAGAACCACGTAGTCGTAGGATCCCTCGTCGAAGATGTCGGCAAGCCTCATAATGGCCATCACTTCATCCATGCCCGGCAGTGAAAGCTCGAAGAAGCTCGCGATATCGTCCTTGTCAAGGAAAGTTCCCCTGTCCGCGATCTTCTTCATGATGTCCCCGTAGGTCTCCTTGAACTCCCCGAGCCACAGTTCCCCGTCCATCTCCATTGTGAAAAGGTTGGGAACACCCTCCACCCTGGTCGATTCGTTTCCGCTGGGGGGGCCGAAGCTGTCCCCCAGGGAGTGGGCCGGATCGGTGCTGGCCACCAGGATGCGCTTGCCGGTGTTCTGCTCCGCCAGGTGAAGCGCCACGGCGGCGGCCGATGTCGTCTTGCCGGTTCCGCCCTTTCCCCCGAACACCAGAAATCTCAGCTCCGGATTTTCGGAGAAGTTGATTGGAGCCCTTTCCACGTTGCCTGCCTCGTTCTGCGCTATTCTTCCCCTCCTTCCGTCACGTCCATGCGCCGCCGCATGCCCTTCCTGCCGAACGCAATGAGATTCCCGTCCACGTCCATGCTGACCTCGTAGGTGGCCAGGATATCGAGCTGGTCGGGCAGGGAATGCTTCTCCACCAATTCAACCGATACCACCCACTCGTTACCTTCCTTGGCGGCCCCCAGCGTGGTGGATACATCGAGTTGGGTCAACTGGGCCAGTTCGGACCTGGCCTTCTTTATGAGTTCTGATATCGAAACCGGCATTTAAACGTCAACTCCTCCCTTTCGGATACCCGCGTACCCCGCTTTTCCCTTTTCTTCCTTTTTCTCCGTCTTTTTCTTTCTCGCGGTCCTAATATCCACCAGGTCCCTGCTGCCGCAAGTCGGGCAGAAGGCATACTCCCAGTAGAAGCGCCAGGATCCCCCGCACTCCCCGCACACTATGGTCCAGGGCGTGCCGCACTCGGGGCAGTAATCCATGTCCCCCCAAGCCACCAGGCCGCACTTAGGACAGAGAAACGCTTTGCCTTTGGCCATCTCTCACACCCCCTTTCGGGCACTCTCGATTCCCTTACTCTTTCGACTCGAGAATGGAGCTCAGTCTCTCCATTATCCGTTCCTCTTCCCTGTCAAACTCCTCCTCCGAGATCTCTCCAAGCTCGTATCTAATCTGCAGTTCGAGCAGCCTCTCGTGCCATCTCGACTCGTCGCTCACCTCCTCATCCGCCGCCTCCTCGAGCTTCTTGCACACCCAGGTAACCATCTTGAAAGGGGCAAGAAGTATGTCGTCCACTAGGAAAGCCATCCGGAACCTCCACCCGCGATAATGCCTTTCAAGTTCTACTCCCAGGTTATGGTTAGCTCGACGAAATTCGAGGGAGGCACGGGCCCCAGGTACCTGAACAGTACCCTCCCGTCATTTTCCTCCTTCAGTCTCTCCACTATCGCGTCAAACTCGTCGGCGAGCTCGGATTGGACCAGAAAAGCGCCGTTCATGACCATTCTGTCACCGAAGATATTGTTCTCCCTGTACTCCACGCACGCCGCTTTCAGGGCCTTCATCATGGCCCCTGCTTCCCCGGCCCTCTTTCCATCCAGGGCGTTCTTGACATTTTCCCCCAGTGTCACCTTGCTCTGGTAGGATCCGCTCTCTGGTGTCCTGTTTACCTTGCTCCTGAGCCTCGCGATCCTTGGGTTCTCCGCTACGATCTCCCTGTAGATCGTCTTTATGTCCACCCACAGGACCTTCAGGCCCAGTTCAACCTTGCCGCGCATCTCCGCCAGGAGGTCGGCCAGCTCCTGGTATCGCTCCTCCAGGACCCTGCTCCTGATCCTGTCCTCGGTATCACCATCTCCTGATGGCTCGGCCACCGTTCCGAACTTCACCGGCAGAATGGGAGTGCCTTTCATCACCTCCTCCATCACCCGCTGGTGGGCGAGCATGTTCTTTCTGGTGGTACTGACCTTGTGCACATCGGGCGGGAGGGAGCTCACCACGGCCCCGATATCCCGAAACCGTACCGTTCGCACTTCGCTTTCAAGGCCGTTGATGGCGCTGGTCCCGTACTGCTCCTTGAAAGGCTCCCCGACTATGCAGTAGATGTATCTCCCATCGACCAACTGTATCTCCTCCCGGCCACATGTCACACAACCGCTATCGGGGAAACGACGTATTCGGCGAGCTCCCGCAACCGCCCATCATCCCTGCCGATCGTGACCTCCTTCATGTACTCCAGCAGTTTCTTCCTGTCCTTGAGCCGGGCCACCTCGATATCCGCGGAGAGCCCGGGGATTATGTCGTGGTACGCTCCCATGAAAACGACCCCCTTCTCCCCTTCTTCCAGGGTCCCGTTAATCGTCATGGCAATGAAGATGTCCCTCTTTCTCGTCAGCTCCTTTTTTCCGAGGCGGTACTTCACCAGGGCGGCGGATTTCTTGAGAAGCGACTCCGCCTTCGTAAGCTCTAGTATGCGCTTGTACTCCTTTATGAGGAGCTCCTCCGACTCCGTTTTCATCAGCGTCGCACCCCTGTCCACAAGCTCCAGTATCAGGCGGTAGTTCTTGCTTCCGTCGGCCGCCACCTTATGCACGATGTTCATGCCCAGCTCCCCGCCCGCCAGAAGGCCGTCCTGGTAAATCTTCATTCCCTCGACGTCCATCCCCCCGAAATAACCCGCCACCAGGTCCCAGAACCTGGACACGGTCTGTTGGTGATCTTTCCACCGCTCTTCGCCCGCGACGGCCCTTCCTTTGCTGCTCACATCTGGCCCAATACTCCCGAGGTCCGTTTCGGTATGGATCGTAGGGACGTAATACAACTTCTTCAATCACGATCACCGGCTTCTTTGACCTCGACGTCCATCTCTGGTTGACCTTCGATCTCCAGCACCTTAATCAGTATCTCTTTCTCAACGTCCTCCCTGTTGAAGGAAGCTTCGCCCGTCCCGCAGTACCTGGAGAGCAGCTGGAAGGCCTTGCTTGCCTCCTCGAACTCCCTTCCCGCGTCGGGGTCGGATTGCCTTCGGTCCGGGTGTAATTTTGGGATTAGCTTCAGGTGAGCTTCCTTGATGGCCGCCGGCTCCGCGCTCGTGCCCAGCCCCAGCCTCTTTCGCGCGGCATCGATCTCCTCGAAAGAAAACCGTGACACTTCCACCGTGCTGAAACTGTAGGGTGGCAACGGACCGACACACCTGAAATCAATCCGATCTTCGAACCTGTCGTTCAATTCCACGACCTTATCGTCAAAGAGCTTCTGGTCTCCTTCCCTCAATAGGAAAGCCGCGTTCAGTATCATGTCATCACGGGCGATCCTGTTCCGTCGCATGTCCAGGGAGCACTCCTTGAGACAATCAATGATATCCCCGACGCATTTCTCCTTACGCCCCGCAAGCTCGGCCGCTATCATCTGGCCGACCCTGGCGACATCCTCGAGTGGAGCGTTCTTACCCATGGCCGATACCTCGTCCCTTGCCTTCTTAATCTCCGGCTTCTCCCGCAACAGGTCCTCGAGGGCCTTCTTGCTCCAGAACGCGACCACGTCTTCCTCGATCTTCCCCCTGATATAGTCAAACAACCCCCGGAACTGGTCTGCCGCCCGCAGGAGAATCGACGCCACCTCGTCATTGTCGCGGGCGGTGGTACCGAACTTGACGGGGAGCACGGCGTGTTTCTTCATGACATGCTCGACCACCGACTGGTGCGCCGCCAGCTTCTTGATCAGTTCTTCCTTTCTCATAGTCAAAGGCGAACCCGACATGGATTCCCCCACTACAGCGGCAATATCTCCAGCGGGAACCGAATATATTTCAGAGCCGTTCTCTCCAATGCCCTCTCCCGGGAATTGCTCTTCCTTTCCGCTTTCGATAATGCAGTAGATGTGCCTGCCTTGCAGACTCATACCTGGAACCTCCTGGATCAACGTCCGAATTCCTGCGTCTCCGCCAGGGCCTGCCGGAAGTGCTCTTTCCTTATCTTGATCGACACCTCAGGCCCGCCACTGTCCGCTTTCCCCGTCTCCACGAACTCCCTTATGGCAAGCATGGCCGCCTTGCGACAAACCAGTTCAATGTCGGCGCCTGCCATCTCTTCGGTTAGGGCATCCAGTACTTCATCGAAATCCACGTCCTGGGCCAGGGGTTTGCCCCTGGTGTGCACCTCCAGTATTTCCCTTTGGGCTTCCCTGTCGGGCACCGGTATTTCCACCACGAAGTCAAACCTTCCCGGCCGGAGCAGCGCGGGGTCAACAATATCCACGCGGTTTGTGGCGGCGAGCACCACAACCCCCGAGAGCTCCTCTATTCCATCCATCTCCACCAGGAACTGGCTGATGACTCTCTCGGTTGTGAATGAGTCACCGCCGCCGCCCCTGACCGGAGCGATCGCGTCAATCTCGTCGAAGAACACTATGCAGGGCGCCGCCTGCTTGGCCTTTCGGAAGATTTCCCTGACCCCTCTTTCACTCTCGCCGACGTACTTGGACATCAGCTCGGGACCTTTCACGGAAATGAAGTTCACTTCCGTTTCGCTGGCCACGGCCTTGGCCATAAGGGTCTTGCCGGTCCCCGGGGGGCCGGAAAGGAGTATGCCACCGGTCGGTCTTGTGCTTGCCGCCTCAAAGACTTCCGGGTACTGGAGCGGCCACTCCACCGCCTCCTTGATTATTCTCTTGATATCGTGGAGACCGCCGACCTCGTCCCAGCTCACATCGGGTATCTCCGTGAAAACCTCACGAATCGCGGAAGGCTCAACCTCCATCATTGCCTCCATGAAGTTCTCCATGGTTACCTTGAGCTCAAGAAGTCTATCGTATGGTATCTCCTCCATCTCGAAGTCCAGCTGGGGAAAGAAGCTGCGCAGGGTGCTCATTGCCGCTTCCCGGCAGAGGGCCTCAAGGTCCGCGCCCACAAACCCGTGGGTCATCCCGGCAATCCTCTCCAGGTCCACGTCCTCCGCCAGGGGCATTCCCCTGGTGTGTATCTCTATGATCTCCATCCTGCCGTTCTTATCGGGGATGCTGATGCTGATCTCGCGGTCAAAGCGCCCGGGGCGTCGAAGCGCGGGGTCCACGATGTTCGGTATGTTGGTGGCCCCTATCACGATGACTTGCTTGCGTGCCTCCAGCCCGTCCATCAACGACAGAAGCTGGGCGACAACCCTGCGTTCCACCTGCTTCTCCCCCCCCAACTCCTCCCTCTTGGGGGCCATGGCGTCGATCTCGTCTAAGAATATAATGCTCGGCGCGTTCGCGTTCGCCTCCTCGAAAACCCTCCTCAGGTGAGCCTCGCTTTCCCCGTAGAACTTGTGCATGATCTCCGGGCCGCTCAGGTGCGTAAAGTAGGCGTCAGTCTCGTTGGCGACCGCGCGGGCGATCAATGTCTTTCCGCACCCGGGGGGCCCGTACAGGAAAACACCCTTGGGGGCATCGATGCCCAGCCGCTCGAACACCTCGGGGAACTTGAGGGGGAGCTCGATCATCTCCCTGATCCTCTGGATTTCCTTACCCAGGCCACCGATATCCTCGTATGAGACCTTGAGGACCTTCTCCCTCCCGGGCTCGGACTCCTCGATCCGGACGGTCGTGCCGGGGTGTATCAGCAGTATCCCCTTTGGCCTGGTCCCCACGACCTTGAAGTCCTGGCTGCGTGCGCCGAAAAGGTTGGCCCTCACCATGTCGCCCTCCCTCAGGGGGAGCCCTTCTAAAAGCGTGGCAATATACTTCCTGTCCCTCTCCCCCCGCATGGCCCGCATGACCGTCAGGGGAGACAGGTCAACCCTCTGCGCCATCTGGTGCTCGGCTTTCCTCAATGTCACTCTCTCGTCGATGCCAACCCCGGCGTTCTTTCGCAGGAGCCCGTCCATCCTCACCTCGCCGGTTCCCCTGTCCTCGAGGTAAGCCGGCATGGCTTTAGCGGCGGTCTTCCGCTTGCCCTCTACCTCGATAATGTCCCCAACCTGGACCCCCATCTTGTTCATGTCACCGGGGTCCAGCCTTATCATGCCTCTGCCCACGTCCTTGCTGAGTGCCTCAGCGACCTTCAGGGCGATCTCCTCGGGTCCACTGCCTTCCAATTCCAGTCCTCTCTCTTTGAAGCATCCGGCACGGGAACACCCCTGCCGCCGAACAGGATTTGTCACTCCTTATTAAAAGTCACCTTCAGAACGCCGTTTCGACAAGCGGACTCCATGGCCTCTTCAGAAAAAGCCCGTGGGAGAAGCACCTCTTGCTGGTATTTCTTCTCCCCGCTGGTGGAGATTATCAGTACGTCGTCCTTCAACTCCAGGTCGATATCACCCTCGTCTACCCCGGGGATCTCCACGACAACAGCGACCTCGCCTTCCTCGTCGAATACGTCGACTATGGGTTCCCGGACCTCCTCTACGATGGCCCCTTTTCTCACCGGCTTGATGTTCCCGAACTCCCTGACTACGGGCTTGTCTCCCCCCAACCCGGTCCTTATGGTGAATCCGTAGATCCCCTTCACGTCCCCGGGCCCCTCTATCTCTCCCCTCCGCTCTATCTCCCCTCCACCTTCCTCGACCAGTCGGGAGACCTTGCTCATAAGGTCTCCGAGGTTCTTCGTCAACCCCTTGAAGGATATCTTCCCAAGATCTATGGCGTCCTTTAAATCCTTGCCGGGTCCTTCTTCCTCTTTAACCATCTCAACCTCCCAGTAAATCAGACGGCTTCTTGCGTCCACTCGACGGATATGTTCACGAAATTGTAGGGGGGAGCGGGGCCCACGTAGGAAAGGACAACTCTTTCGCCCATGTCGTTCTCAAGGTCATGGACCAGTGAATCAAACTCCTTCTCGTGGAAACGGTCCACCAGGAACGCGGCGTTCATGATCATACTGTCACCGAAGGTATTGTTCTCCCTGCAGTCCACACACGCCCCTTTCAGGGCCTTCAACATGGTCCTGGCTTCCCTGTCCCTCTTTTTATCCAGGGCGTCCTTGACCTTCTCTCCCAGGGATATCTTGCCCTGGTAAGACCTGCTCCCAGGCATCCTGTTGACCTTATTCCTGAGCCTCGCGATCCCGGGGTTCTCCGCCACGATCTCCGAGTAGATCGCTTTCATATCAGCCCAAAGAACCTTCAGGCTCAGCTCCACCTTGCCGTCCATGTCCCGCAGCAGATTCTTGAACTCGGGATAGCGCCTCCTCAAGAGATTCCGCAGATCCTCCGCGCTGGTGGCGATCGTGCAGAAGCGCACCGGGAGCACCGTGTAATCTCTCATGACCCCCTCGACGACCTTCTCGTGGGCCATCATGTTCTCCCTGCTTATCACGTACTTCTCCATGGTCGAGTTGGAGACAACAACGCTCAGGTCGCGGTATCCGACCGTCGTGACATTGTCACCGCGGCCCCCTATCCCGATGGGGCCGAAGTTCCTTTCGTTGCTGCTTTCGATTATGCAGTAGATGTACTTACCAACACCCGGCACCGGTACCTCCCCTCCCGAACCCCGCGCTCCGAGGCCCAATAGCCTCCGCGCCCGAAACACCACCGGCACCACGGCTCTTCACGCGGGGCGCTAACAGTGTTTACTTATCAGCCCTTCGATCTCCGACCTGAACTTCTCCTCCTCGCCCGCTCCCACGTCACCGTTCTCCTTGGCGCAGAGCACGTCCATGCAGGCCTGGACGAACACCTCGTCGCCGGGCGAGGGCCTCTTGTCGTAAGCCGCGAGAACCTTGGAGATCATGATGCTGGCACGCAGCGACGGGTCGGTCCACGGACGCGAGTCGTCCCTGATTCCACTTATGATGCCCACGACCTTTGCGGCGTCTTCCCCGGATAGCCCCGACTTCTGCGCGGTTATCGCTATCTCGGTGTCCCGGTCGTAGTATCCCAGCTTTATGGTTATCATCCTGTCCTTCAGGGCATCCTGCGCCTTGTGGACCCCCGCATACTCCTCGGGGTTGCTGGTGAATATGGCGGTGAAGGAGGGGTGTACGCGCATGTAGGTCTCCCCGCCCCTTTCCGCGGGCAGGTCCAGCACCTTTTCCTCCAGAATCGAGAGCAGGACGTTGTTGGCCTCGGCGCGAGAGCGCGTGAACTCGTCGTATATCAGCGTGAACCCGTGCTTGCAGGCCACTGTTATCCGGTTGTCCACCCAGGTGCTGGACATGCTCTCCTCGGTCTTCAGCACCGAATGGATAAAGTTGTCCACCGTCTTTTTTCTCTGGAAACCGTGGACCCCGCCAACGAGCTCCGAGGAACCGTACTCCTCGTCCCCGTGTATCAGCACAACCGGTTGCCCGAGCTTAGCGGCGGCGTACATGGCGAGTGTCGTCTTGCCGGTCCCGGTCGGGCCGGAAAGGTGAACCGGCAGGCCGGCCTCGGAATACACCAGGACCCTGTCCACCAGCTTCTCCACCAGGGGGGTCTTGATGAAATGGGGCTGGTCGGGATCTACAAGTATCGGACACACCTCCTGTATCGTCTCATATGTCATACCGATCATCACGCTCCTTCCCTACATCAGGGCAAGGCAATGAGTTTTCCTGAAGTCAAACTCTTACTTGCCGGTCACAACTCTTTATCACCATCTCGCGGTCCAGCCGGAGAACCCAGGGTGCGCAGGCCTCTCGCCCGGGCTCACTCGATCTCCCGGCCCTCACCTCGGCCCATGGCTCCAGTCTGACCCACCACACGTCCCCGTCCCGCTGGACTCCAACAACCTTTCCCAGCTCGCTCAATGCACTTCTTATGGCAAGGTCCGGTTCGTCACCATCCCCGAGCTCCATGAGCCTGTTCCCGGGGGCGAGCAATGCCATCAGGTCCTCGTCTTCTTTTCCAACCTCGGGCCTTTTATCGCCAGCCGTGAGTCCTGCCCGGCCGATCCCGCGCAGTACCACCTCCATCTCCCCGTCAATCCCGATGTGGTAGATTATGGGCTCTTCCTCGCCGCGCTCGCGCCGTGACTTTCGCTCCTCCCAGGGCTCGAGCCAGATATCGCATCCTTCGCTCCCCCACCCGATATCGAACAGGAACCCGACGTCCTGGACCGCCCTGGTGATCCTGCCGGAAACTTCGATGGGGTCGGGTTCCTCATTCGACCCGCCATAATACTCGGCGATATCCTCGGCTATCTCCGTCATGGCGTCGGACAGCATGCGGACCTGGCGCTCGGCCTTCCGCCTTTCTTCCTCTTCCAGTATCTCCCCCAGCTTTCGCTGTTCTATATCCTCTCTTATCCTCGCGGCCTCCTCCTCGAGGCCTGTCAATCCGTAGTTTGGGCTGGGCTTGTTCAGCGCGCGCCGCCACTCCCTGGCCATCATCTTTCTTGCTAACCGCGAGATACTCGCGGTGGTTACCGACCTTGCTTCGGGTTCCTCCTCCACCTCTCCCGTGAACTCGGAAGCTTTTCGGAATTTGGGCCAGGGCGCGGGCTTGCCCCCCGCCGCGCCCGACAGCTCGATATCCTGCTTTGTCCAGCCGACAGCATCCGCGTTATCCACGGGCGCTGGCTCTGCGCTCGAGACCTGGTCCAGGGCCTCCACCGGCGTGAAAAGACGCCCCTCTTCTCGCGCTTCCTCCTCAAGCTCTCCAGGTGGCTCCGGCGTCGCGGGTTCCTCCCGACCGGTTACCCTCAGGGCCCTTCTCCTCTCCTTCCAGTAGAGCTTCCTGGCAAGGTTGGGAACCTTCCTATCCACCTTCTCTTTATTCATGATCTCCTTAACCTACCTCCCTCCCTCTATCACACCGCTCCCCTTGCAGCGGATGCACGAAAGGTTCGCTCCCCGCTCCTTGCCCCTTCCCCTGCAGGTCGGGCAGACCTCGACCGGCTCCTTTATGCTTATCACCCCGTACCCCTTGCACGACGTACAGGTTATGTTGGTCCTGCGCCCCACCTCTCCCCTCCCCCGGCAGAAGGCACACACAACCACCGGCGGCTGAACCGCGTTCTTCCCGCTCCCCCTGCAAACAGGGCACTGCGAGCCGGGGGGCTTCTCCCCCTCGCCGCCGCAGAAGGCGCACTTGTAGGCGTGGTCCCACAGGAGCTGTCCGGCCCGGAACCCCCCCGGGGTCACATGTCCGTCCGAGACGCGTCCGGACCCGTCGACGTTTACGGCCTCCCACACAAAAGACTCACGTCGTTCGCCGCCTGCCTTCCCCCGTCCTTCTCCTCGGATCCGTAAGTCTTCGTTGACCGACCGCGCCCGCTTTCCCGCGTCATCCCACTGGATTCCCATGGTCCACCACCTCAGTAGTCGAGTGTCATCTTGTTTGTTTTCACCCGGTCCTTCTTGTCCTTGCGGCCTTTCCCCTTGCTCTTTTTCGTTTCTTTCACAAGATCAAAAATAGGACTATCGCCCGCCAGGTTCTGCATCTCTTGCTCAACTTTATCTATCTCCTCGCACACATGCGTGTTCTTCTTGTCCACGACCTCCCTGTGCGATTCCAGCCGTTCTCTCTCCTTTGTCAGAAGGTACATCTCCAGCAGGCGCTGTCCCTCCATCCTGGGCTTGGAGCGCAACCTCGCTTTCTGGGCCGTCGGCATGTCCGAGATTCCCTTTTTGACCCTCGACATTACGTCACCTCTCTTCTCACGGCCTTCACCCGCTTGGCAAACAGCTATCCGTGTTCAGCTTGCCCCCGATTCAGCTCGCCGGCGTACCTACCTGGCGGCCTTTCGCTTGTGGACCGTCAGCCACTGGGCCTTCGGGTTGCCGTGCAGCTTGATTTCTACCATCTGACCCGGTTTCAGGTCCACTTCCCTGCGAAAGTTCTCGGGGACCGGTATCCGTCCTTTATCATCCACCTTGACAAAGACGCGCATTAGTGGCATTTCTCGTGTCCTCCTTTCGAGCGAAAAATAACCGGACCCTTACCTTCGGGCCCGGTAACTCTCCATCCTGTAACTTCAGATGTACCCACACCGGAGCCGGCATTGCCAAACGGCGACAACTCCAGTGTCGTTTTCCGATACCGGACCTAGCAGTGTTTCTCCACCAGTTCCTTGACCGCTTTCCTGACCTTCACCTGGCCGCTGCTGCTGCCGATCCTGCTGGTTTCAGACCCCAGGATATCCTGGCACGTCTGCACAAACATCAGATCGTCCCTGGACACGCGGGCATCCGTTACCACTGCCGTCTTGGCGATCATGATGCAGCCCCTGACCGTCGGCGAGAACTCGCAGGAATCTTCTTTCCGCAACTCCCTCACCACCCCGACGATCTTCCTGGCATCACCTTCGGCAATGCCGGACTTCCCCACGGTTATGTTTATCTCGGTCTTCTCGTCAAAGTTACCGAGGTCGAGCGTCACCATGCGGTCCCTCAGCGCGTCCTGGCTCCGGAACACCCCGGCGTACTCCTCGGGGTTGCTGGTGAAGATGGCGGTGAAGTCCGGATCCACGCTCAGGTAGTCCGAGCCACCTTCCCTCGCGGGGGGAAGGTCCATCATCTTCTCCTGGAGAACCGACAGCAGGACGTTGTTGGCCTCCGGCCTGGAGCGGGTGAACTCGTCGTAGATCAGTGTAAACCCGTACTTGCAGGCAACCGTCAGCCTGTTGTCCACCCATTTTCGGGTCATGTCCTCCTCGGTCTTCAGGACGGAGTGGATAAAGTTATCCACCACCTTCTTGATCTGATACCCGTACTCACCACCCACCAGGTCCGATGTGGAAAACTCCTCATCTCCGTGAATCATTATCACGGGTCGAGCAATCAGGCTGGCCACATGCATGGCCATGGTGGTCTTCCCCGTCCCGGTAATGCCCCTGAAATGAACGGGAAACCCCGCCTCTATGTAGGCCATCGCCCTTCTCGCGACGTCCTGAATGTAGGGCGTCTCAACGAAGTCAGCCATCGCTCGGGGTTCGAGCACCGTTACAGATTGGTCGCTTATTGCCATAAATGATCCACCTCCTTTCTTTCTCTTTACCTATCCGGCTCTTTCTTAAACCTGGCCTATCCCTTTGCATGTGGTGCAGGGCAGATAGTCGCCGGGCGGCACCCCGGTCCCGTTACAATCGGGACAGGTCTTGCTCAACCCCTTGGTGCACACCACCCCTTTTCCACCGCATACTATGCAGGTCAGCCGCTGGCCGCGGTGTATTCCGGTGCCGTGACAGAAGGGACACACCTCGTTCGGTGTCTCGACGATCACCTTGCCGCTCCCGTTGCAGACCTGGCACTCCGACAATGGGGACAGGAGCTCGAAAGGGTCCTTCCCCTTGCCCTTGCAAAAAGCGCACTTGATTTGCTTTGCCAATACCAACATCATCACCCGCTTCTGTTCAGGAAGTCCGACATATGCGCACTTCAGTTTCTCTCGAACAAGCCGACCGCCACCGGCACAATCGGAGGTCTATAGCGGCTTGTAGAGCAACTCCTCCTTGGTGATCTTCCCGTCGTCGATCAGCCCTCTCAGTACGCGTGCCGCCTTTATGCGCGCCAGCCCCGTCTTTTTCTCGATCTCGGTAAGCTTGATCCCGGCGGCGTTGGCCTTTACCAGGAACATCACCTTGGCGGCATCCCCGGCCGGCGCGGGTGCCTTGGCGGGCTTTTTCGCTACAGCACGCTCAGCCGGTGGACCAGCGGGCTTCTTGGCCACCTTGCCACCGCGCTTCTCCGCCATGGTCTTTACCAGGCCCTTCCAGGACTTGCCGGCCGCGACCCTCTCGCGCTTATAGCCGGCGACTTCCTTTGCCACGTCTTCGGCCATCTCCTTGCGCGAAACCTTGTCGTCGGCTATCAGCTTCTTGGTGCTAGCCTTTATCGCGTTTATCTCCTTGGTGTCCTTCGCCTTCCTGGCCGCCTCTTCGGTGTCGATCTTCTCGTGGAGGGCGGCGGACATGTCCTTGCGCGATTTGCCGTCGTCGGCTATCAGCTTCTTGGTGTCGGCCTTTATCGCGTTTATCTCCTTGGTGTCCTTCGCCTTCCTGGCCGCCTCTTCGGTGTCGATCTTCTTGTGGAGGGCGGCGGACATGTCCTTGCGCGATTTGCCGTCGTCGGCTATCAGCTTCTTGGTGCTAGCCTTTATCGCGTTTATCTCCTTGGTGTCCTTCGACTTCCTGGCCGCCTCGTCGGTGTCGATCTTCTTGTGGAGGGCGGCGGACATGTCCTTGCGCGACTTGGTATCGTCGGCTATCAGCTTCTTAGTGCTAGCCTTTATCGCGTTTATCTCCTTGGTGTCCTTCGACTTCCTGGCCGCCTCGTCGGTGTCGATCTTCTTGTGGAGGGCATCGGCCATGTCCTTCGTTTCCTTCTGCGCGCCCTTGATAAACGACTTTGTGTCCCTCTTTATCCGCTTTATATCCTTTACCCTCTCGGTATAGGCCTTAGCGCAATCTTTCTCCAGTCCCTCAAAATCACTTGCTCGTGACAACTTCCTTCCCCCTTCCTTCCCCTGGGCTTCTCCGGGTCTCCCGCTTCGCCAGTCAAGGCTCTTGAACCGTTTAGTGAAAGGACATGCTTCGAATCAACAGGCACCGAACCATGCTCCGTGCTTCAAAGAGGGGTCGCTACCGTCGCTGGCACCTCCTTGCTCCCAAGGATGTCCTCCCTCGGGCTTCCTCAAACGTGGAGGCTCAAGCCTCCGCCAGCAGGCCTACGGCCTCGGCGTACTTGAGGAAGGTCTCGACTGAGGCCAGCACGACCCGTGCTTCGACCGCCAGGAGCTCGATGCCCACCAGCGATACGCGCACCCAGGCGTCTATCACCACGCCCTTGTCCAGGATCCGGTCAACCACTTCGACCAGGCTCGAGGATGCTATTGCTTTCTCTACTGCCATTTAATTCACCCCCTTTCCAACTTTCTTCTTTCCCGATATCTCATATCCCCAAAAGCGCTCGAGGCCCTATGGGCCAATGAACCTCAATGGCCTCTCGCGCTCATGATTCCGTGCCAATCCTCCCTCACCACGCGGGCGGCTTCCCATATCTCCTCGAGCAGCCCCCCCATATCGGTCTCCCGCTCAGATACCCGCGCGTCCATGTTTCTCAATATTACCCTGAGGTCCGCAATCCGAACATTGTCACCCTTGCCCACCAACCCCCTGAGGCCGGCGAGTAGCTCTTCCTGCTGCAGATGGTAGTTTCGAATCGCCCTTATTACTTCTTCCTCCCGGCATTCGTGCTCGGAAAGCATCTCTTCCTTGTTGGAATAGAAATCCGACAGAGTCAGCCCATCCTCACCAGAAATGAAACTTTGCCACCTGGTTGTCATCTCGTATTCTCCCCGCCGGAAAACATCGATCGCCCCCGTGACCTTCTCGTAATCCTGCCGCCTTTTCTCCTTCACGGGACAATACAAGTCATCGAAATCCTTTTTTCTCAGACACTGGGACTTGGCAAGCATGTCCCTCAGCGTTGAAGCCAGCTCGTCCTGTTCCGCGGAGATGCGTTGAACTATGCCGGCCGCTTCCTCCATGAAAGAGGTGATGCTTTCGACCTTTGCCTTATAAGAGTTGATGTTCTCCTCAACCAACCCCTGAAGGTCTAATACGTGGCTCTCGCTCGTCTTTTCCATTTAACAAACTCAATTCAATGACCGGCCAGCACTCACCAATCACAGCTCTAGAAAGGAACCAGACGTGCTCGGGGCATTTCTCCCGGAGAAGAGGGGCATTGCCTGCCCGGCCCTACGCCTCTTCAATCCCAAGGACGCCTTTTCCCTCACGTCTCAATACCTGGAATCAGCGACCTACGCCTCCGCCAGCAGGCCTACGGCCTCGGCGTACTTGAGGAAGGTCTCGACTGAGGCCAGCACGACGCGTGCCTCGACCGCCAGGAGCTCGATGCCCACCAACGATACGCGCACCCAGGCGTCTATCACCACGCCCTTGTCCAGGATCCGGTCAACCACTTCGACCAGGCTCGAGGATGCTATTGCTTTCTCTACTGCCATTTAATTCACCCCCTTTCCTTGATGTCGCTCCGTTGCATTACGTGTCGGCAAGGAACATTCAAACACGATAGCCGCACCGAATGTAATTGGCCGTGTGTCCCTTTATTTCAACTGGAAGGTGTGCGAATGTAACCGCAAGGTGTAGGTATCTTTAACCATCGGCCGAACCCATGAAACCCGAACCCGGAATAGAGGCGTTTGGTTATTGTGGAACCAGAAACATCCCTATAGGAGAAGCTTCTTCTGGAACCCGATTGCCACTGCCTGCGCGCGGTCACGGGCCCCGACCTTTATGAAAATGTTGTGAATGTGGACTTTGACCGTTTGCTCGGATATAAAAGCCTTCTTGGCGATCTCTTTGTTCGAATTGCCTGAGGCGATGTACTGAAGGATCTTCAGTTCCTTGTCTGTAAGCACCTTGTTCGTTTTCCGGTGTTCGCGAGAGGACAGGTTGGAAAGCGTGGCGCGGTCCATGGTAATGTGGAACGCCGAACCGTTGTTTTCCAGTACTTCACTGATCACGGACGCCAGTTCCTGTGTGCTTACAGCGCTCTTCTCGACATACGCCCTCGCCCCGGCTTCAATAGCTTCGTAGATGTAGTTGGGGTGAGAGTGGCCGGCCAGGATTATCAGGGGGACCTCGCCGTGCTTGTCGACGATCTCTCGAATGAGTTTGGAGGAGTTTCGAGCTATTATCTCTTCATCCAACAGAATAACGTCAGGTGACTCTTTTCCTACTGCGTCCAGAATTGATGTCACGTCCTCTGTGTCGACTATGACATTAATGACATCAACAACACCCTCCGCTTCCAAGTAATAACCAAGGGAGTCCTGGGCCAATCGGCAAGGCCCTATCAAGACGCCTTTCGGCCTGGCCTTCCCTTTCCGCTCCCCGCGCTGGCCTTTCTCCAAACCCCCTCCTTCCAGAAACCAGACCGGCTCCCCACCGGCGCCTTGCCGACTGCGGCTGGTATGTGGAGTGATCTCAGGGTAATCCAAACCAAGGACCCGTACTCATGTGATTCGCAATCAAGCACAAACACTTAGAGCTCCCCAGTTCTTCTGTTGCCAGATGCCGCCAATAGTATAACCACAGTTGCAAACCTTTCAACCACACTCTTATACCTTTCAACAGCAGTTAGAAACCTATCAACGTTCATTCAGGCAGTCAATTGAAATAGAGCGGACAAGAAGGAATCAAGTGTTATCCTCAATATCAAATAGGTAGAAGTACCTATGAACGGGGCCCGTCAAGTCCTTCAACTTCATCTAAATCAACTCATTTAGTCTCAGATTATTCCATCTATGAATAATAGCCGATAAGCCAATTGTATCTCCTGTATCCAGCTTGTAGCCTATAAATGGGAAGATGGCTTCATGCTCCATGTCTCGCAAGGCGGGGGGGTTTATAGGCGATGACCGAAGGTGTTTAGAAAGGCATGTACGAGGAGGAAGCTCATAATATGGACCTGGCCGACGCTCTGTTGGAGATTGCGGATGATATCTCCTGTGTGAATACATCGATATCAACCGGAAGTGCACCGGGGGCGTTGCCTTTGATGTATTTCATGCTGAACATAGAGGGAAAAGTCATCCGTTGGAATAAGGGGGCAAATGAGATCCTTGGCTATAGCGATTGCGAAATGCTTCCAATGAAGTTCGCCGACTGGTTCGCGGAAAAAGAGGCCCCAAATGCCGCCAAGGTGCTTGCGGAGGTGCTGATAAAAGGGCACGGCAAGCTCGAGACCGTGGTTGTCGCCAAGGGCGGAAGGTCAATCCGCCTGGAGCTTACCGGCACCCTTTTAGAAGACTGCAGAGAAAACCCCCAAGGCATCATCTGGATTGGCAGAGATGTAACCGGCAACGAGAAAGCGTAGCGGGCAACAATGGAGGACAAAGAGTTCACCGGAAACTCATCTATTGCCATGAGGGCTGGAGGCATGACAGGCAATAACAAGCCTTAGTGCCCCGCTCCACTAATACGCTGGCATTCGAACGCCGAGCGGAGGAGGTTACAAGGTGGATCCTGGATCTAACGAAGAAACTGCTCCATTATCGGATCTTATGGAAACAGTGCTGATAGTAGACGATGACCGTCTCATTATGAAGATGCTCACTATTAACCTTACAGCAAAGGGATATAGAGTGCTTTCTGCCTACAATGGAGAAGAAGGGCTGGAAGTAATTTCCGAACACGAACCTGATGTAATCATCCTCGATATAATGATGCCTGTAATGAACGGGTTGGAAATGCTGGAAGAACTGCGAAAGATTTCTGAAATACCCGTTATTATCGTATCCGGTAACGGAGAACCCGAAAACGTGGAGAAAGCAAGGAAACTGGGAATAGAGTGCTTCATGTATAAACCGTTTGATATGAAAGATCTAGTGAATACACTTGATATTACTCTCCACATAGACCGTGCCTGTGAAATGTTGTGAATTCGATTTATCCAAAAGCCGTCTTTGATAAAGATGGCCACTATCCACCCGGTGCTGCTACGCGAGGCGGGCGACTGATTCTCCTTCCCCCTTCGCGGGGGAAGGTATTTCCAGCGGTGTTTGTGCCCCACGTTTACAGTCGGATACCCGATCAAGAGGACCGTTACCTGTCCGATCGGGGTATCGACGCTAAGTGATCAGACTTGAGCAGGATTACCTCGAATATAGCTCAAATAAACAGAGGCACTGCATACCTCTATGATGGATTCCCACTGTATAGAATATAGAGCTTTCGTGCTTGTTTTGGAGAGTTGGATCTGGTTGTGTTCACTTACCGCAAAGCTCTGTCTCAAGCCATTTCCGACGGTTTCTATCTTTATCCAGTTAGCGGTGGCCGGGTTTCTCTGGACAGGCTATAGCGATTCTTAAGTGGTAAACCGCTCATCAAACTGCCTCCGGCATCTGACTGATAGATGTCAACTACACTTCCCCGTTCTTTTTCCCTTTCC